>Ga0182024_10002653_pt1 | contig 43950 bp, 43 predicted proteins | sample P32metaG_FD_120480 | JGI IMG/M metagenome (GOLD analysis project Ga0182024, IMG submission 120480) | Permafrost microbial communities from Stordalen Mire, Sweden - P3-2 metaG (Illumina Assembly) | ecosystem: Environmental > Terrestrial > Soil > Wetlands > Permafrost | place: Sweden: Stordalen... | reverse complement strand
TGAAAGGGACGGCACAAAGTTAGGTCAAGCTGGTTCAAGTGGGCATACCAATGGGCAGCGGCCTTTGAGAACATGGGGCCTGAAGAGGGGATTGCTGTAGAGCTTATTTCGCTAGGAAGGATCCCGAATCCATCGACAGCGGCAAGCTGCACGGGCTGGAGCTGCTTTCCACTGCTGGCATGAAGATGACGCTCAGCTTTCGTGAAAAAACGGAGCCATGTTAAGCTCAGCGCCCAATCATTCGACCATTGGCGCCCCACTGCTACCCTAAACCCTGGATCCCAATTAAAATTGAGGTTTTTTGTCTTGCCATGTCTTAGAAGGCTCGCGTAATTGGGGGATAAAAAAGGATTTACAGCGTAGAAAGGATCTTTTGTTTCGATTGCTATGGGTAAACCGTTTTCATAAGCTTTCCAGGCCAAAGCTTCAACTGCGACAAAGTACCATCCGTAGCAAGGAGTATCGGAGGGCGGGTTCATTTGGTTTTCTAGTTGTGTGAGCCTGCAGTCGAAATTTTGAAAGTCAGAATTCACCGCATAGATCCCTGCAAGATGCGTAAGGGTGAGTAGACTGATGGTACTCGCTCCCCAGATCCTAGTGTTTTTCTGCATACGTTCCTCTGATTTTAAATCGTGTATTTGGATTAAAGTTGCTAAAAGTCCACTTGCGCAGCCAATTTCCAGCCTTGATAACTCAGATCGCCTTGATTCGTTGTAAATTGTCCGACATTACTGGAGTTGGCATCGGCATTATAAAAGAAAGGAAATTGGTTCTGAGTATAATAGACATGCAACTCCCATGCTCCTTGAAGTCGGAGAGTGCAACAGCTATCTTTAAAGTGGTGATCCCACCCCAGGCCTAACTGAAAATCGAGAATAGGGCTGAACCTCTGAAAATGATCTGAGAAGTCGACTAAGAGGCCATTGCCTCCGCTCTGGGCAATCGTTGTATCGATGTCTTTCTCTTTGAGATGCTGATAACCAAATTCGATGCTGCCTGTAACGTCAGTGGCAAGGCTCCACCCTTTTCCAAAGCCCAGTCTGATCCCCAGCCCTACTTCGGGGCCAATTCCCCACCAACTGTCTTTTTTTCGAACGTCGTAATCATCACCTGGGATATTGAAATCGAATGTATAACTATTATTACCTAACCCTATCTCATCGCCATAATTGGCGGATAACCTTTGCTGGAGCCAGGTCGTCCGGAGCCCACCATGCGGACTGAGGCCGAGCCATTTTCCGACATGGAAAGAGCGGCATAAATCGAGGTCTAGCTGATTCAAGTGGGCATACCAATGGGCATGGGCCTTTGTAAAATAAAGACCGTTATAACCGTCTGCAACCGATGTCTCGCCTAGAAGGTTTCCAACTCCATCTACAGGATGCAGTTGGGAAGGAGCGAGCTGCTCTCCGCTGCCGGCATGAAGATGGCGATGGCCTTTTGTGAAAAAACGGAGCCAGGTCAAGCTAAGATCTAACTCATGTTGCCAACGGTATCCCGTTGCTACTCGAAAACCCGGGCTCCAGTCAAATTTGATATTTTTTACCTTGCCGTCCGCTACCGTTCCAAGAAAAGTACCGAAATCAAGGGGCACTGGATTCTTAGTCTTAATCGCTATCGGAAGGCCATTTTCAGCGGCCTGCCAGATAAACACTTCTATCGCGGAGAAAAAATGGCTCTTCTTTTCTGGCAGCAGGATATCAGGGGCCATCTTATTTTCCATTGCTGTCAGTCGCAAATTGAAATCTTGATAGGAGCCACTTGCGGCATCAAGACGGGCGAAATTCAGTAAGTTCAATGCTGCTATTCCCCAGATGCTGGCATTTTTCCGCATAAACTCCTCGCTTTAATAAAGTAACTGAAAATACTGCTTTTGTTTTTGAATTAAATCAACGAAATTTTTGCCAATTCAAACGCAGTAGAAAAAAAATTCCCAGCCAGAAATTTCTTGTTTAAAAAAAATGTTGAGCCTAAACTTTTTTTGCAAAAAGGAGGGTGTTATGGCAACGGCCCCATTAACAGTGGAAATAGTAACAGTAAAATTAGTAAAAGAACGACCCAAGGATGTACAGCAATTTCTAGCGAATCTGGAAGAGAGAGTTCAAGAGATTATTGTGAAGGAGATCGCTAAAGCAGATCGGTCTTTGCTTAGATTCGAGGCGGCTAGGGGAGCCTTCTTTGCGATAGGAAATACTTGCACAGCGCTCGGATATCAAAATCTTTTGGACACCCTGGTCGATAACGTCGTGAAGACGGTTAGGGGGCAGCTAGACACTCTGGAGGGCATTGTAAGAGATCTGGGTGTGGCAGAAGGATTCGCTCTTGCGAATATGTCGGGGCGTATTGACCGGTTTATCAATACACTTGCTTTAGCAAGCTGGCAGCCGAAGTTGACAGGCCTTAGCCACAGTTATGCGATTGTGACTAACGAGACTAAATTTAATGTTTCCGTCTCTGGGGGATTCAAATGTTTTACCATTAAGAATGGAAATGGGGAGTGCACGTTGAATATTTATAATGAAAGGATCCCCATTATCAGGAAGACTGAAGCGACAGCTTACAGCCTTGGTTTCGAAGTGCTGGCGCCTGACGCCCGTTTTTTTGCTCCGGATGCAGCGAGCAGCGGTCATTATGTAATGGGGGAATTGATAGTTAAATATTGGGTGCCTTTAACCAATGCTACTCCATTTGTTGGCCGCCACTGGATATCTCGTTCGAAAGTTTTGCTAGGATTCCTCCCGTTAGAGATAGGGCAAATCACCGTGGAGGCTACCAACACAGGGATCGTTGGGGTCGATGAAGAGCATTTCCGATCGGCCGACTATACTCTTTCTCGGAAAAATTATGAGTCGGGCAAAGAAATCAAAATATCGCAGGACATCCGTGCCCCTGAGGGCTGGCGGATCAGGGAGTCTACCGCTCAGCGGCACTTGGCAGGTGTGGCTTCTCCGATACCGATCGAGCTGGTTAAGCCCACAGCTATCACATTGGTGCAAACTCTGCCAGCTACGGAAGAGGGCGAGATTAGGGAGTACGTAACATGTACGTATGAAAGAGATCGGATCGGCACTATAACAGATGAAAAAAAGATTCGGCTTAGATGGGGTCAGACCGAACGGATTGCAGCTCCCCAAGTCAGTGTTACATATAAGCCTTTTGATGGAAGCCCTGAGGTTACGATTAACGGAGCAGGGGGATGCCTTTATCTGGAAGTCAGGAAGATCGATGATAACAACTACGATCTGGTGGCAGTACCTCCTGAACACTAGACTTTTATTAGTAAACCTATATAATAACCCCTATTCTTTGGGTGGGGGACATCAATCCATGACACAATTCTCTAATAAATTGCTCGGTTAACCCGAGAGCCTGTACTGCAATGCTGTAACGGCATTGACTACGCCTAATTTTACTATTAATTTCTACGAAGATTTATATTTATGAGTACGATACTTTCAGTTGAAAAACTGACTAAAATATTTCCTGGCAAACCGCCGATGACGGCTGTCGATGGGATTTCCTTTGGGTTGAAAAAAGGGGAGATCCTCGGACTGCTCGGGGCTAATGGGGCCGGCAAGACGACGACGATCCATATGCTCCTAGGGACGCTGACGTATACCTCGGGAACGATTCTTTATTTTGGTAAAGACTTTAAAAAGAACCGCTCGGAAGTGCTGCAGAACGTTGCGTTTGCCAGCACCTACGTGAACCTACCCTTAAAGCTGACGATTAAACAAAACCTCGATGTCTTTGGAAGGCTTTACGGACTGTCTGGGGCAGAAATCAAAAAGCGGAGTTTTCCGCTTTTAGAAAGGTTCGGGATTGCCGATAAACAGGATATGACAGTGACGCAGCTATCAGCCGGCCAGATGACCCGTTTGATCCTCGTCAAGGCATTCCTTGTCAGGCCTCTCATTGCCTTGCTCGATGAGCCGACGGCCTCCCTCGATCCCGACATGGCTAAGGAAATTTGTTCATTTCTTTTAGAGCAGCGGGAGAAAGAAGGACTGTCAATGCTTTTCACCTCCCATAAAATGGATGAGGTTGCAGAGCTCTGCGACAGGATCCTTTTTTTACAGGAAGGAAAAATTGTCGCTAACGATGTTCCTGAAAACCTTGTTAAAACGATCTCCCACTCCCGTTTGGAGCTGGTGATTGTGGAAGGCATGGAAAAAGTGATCGCGATGGCCCAGGAGAAGAAACTCTCCTACAAGAACGATCACCGTTTGATCGAATTGGAAATGGAAGAGAGCCTCATCGCTCCCTTTTTAATCGAGCTGGCTCGATCAGGTATTTCCTATACAACAATTCGGATCAATCAACCGACCTTGGAAGACTACTTTTTGCAAATGGTGAAAAAATGATTAATACAAAACGATCTTGGGGGGTCTTTCTCCGTTATTTTTATCTCTTTGCCAAATTTGATCAGATCGCCGACCTTCTCTACTGGCCGGCGATTGATATTATTTTGTGGGGGCTTACGACCGTTTGGATGCAGACGCATCAACCCGGTTCTAATATAGCCCTGATCGTTCTAACGGGCTTGATTTTCTGGCAGATCGTCTGGCGGGGCAATTATGAGATCTCCGTCAACCTTTTGCAGGAGTTCTGGAACCGCAACCTCGTCAACCTATTCGCGACGCCTCTGCGCCTGCGGGAATGGATCGCCGGCGTGCTGATGCTCTCCGTCTACAAAGTCTTTATTGCCATGGTCTTTGGAGTCGTGTTCGTCTATCTGCTGTATGCTTTAAATGTTTTTACTCTGGGATGGGGTTTTTTGCCCTTTGTAGCGCTTCTCATGGTCTCCGGATGGGTGATTGGGTTTATTGCTGCTTCCATGGTCATCTACTACGGTCAGCGTTTCCAAATGCTCGCTTACATGTCGGCCTATATGTTTGCGCCCTTTAGCGCGGTCTTCTATCCCGTATCGGCGCTTCCTGCATGGGCCCAGCACATCGCCTGGTGCTTGCCGACTACATATGTTTTTGAGGGAATGAGGTCGATCTTAAGAGGCAACCCTTTTCCTTGGAGCAATGCCGGGATTAGCCTCGGGCTGAACCTGGTTTATTTGGCTTTGAGCATCGCGATTTTCTACTGGGCCTTCGAGAAGAGCCGCGGTAAGGGGCTGGCGAGATTCGAGTAATAGATCCTCTATTTTGGAGAAATCTTCCAGCACCGGTGGATCTTTTGATTATGGAAATCGATGGGGATTGTTTTTTTGGAGATATCCTGGATAGAACATTCAGGAAACTGGCCTTCATCAAAGCTAAACCGGCGAGAGTTAGTGCTGAAGAAAATAACTCCGCCCTCATTAAGAAGCTTTAGAGCTTTTTTGATCAAAGAAACATAATCGATCTGGATATCAAACATCTGATCCATTTTCTTTGAACGAGAGATCGTTGGAGGATCGATCACGATGATGTCGTAGGTCTCTTCCTCTTCATCAAGGAACTTCAAACAATCCTCTCGAACAATCACGTTATTTTTCAGAGGAATCGCATTCAGGAAGTAATTAAACTTTCCCCACTCGGTATACGTGTTCGACATGTCGACGCTTTTGGTAAAAATGGCTCCCTTCAGAGCCGCATGGACGCTAAAGGAACACGTATAAGCAAAAAGATTAAGCAGCCGCTTGCGTGCGGCCATTGAAGCCACCACCTGACGTGTTTCTCTGTGATCTAGAAACAGCCCCGTATCGAGATAATTCACGAGATTGACCCTGAATTTGACCCCATATTCCAAAACCGTGAAAAAATCCCTCGATTCAGCGATTTTTTCATATTGTTCTGTTCTTTCTCTTTTGATCCGGGTCCTCCAATGGATGCAATCGTCTTTGACCCCAAAAATCGAACAGATCGCACTTGTCGCTGCCTCATAGAGATCTTGCCTTGGCTCATCGCTCTCTTTAGACTCTGAAAAATAATGAACGCAAAACCGCCCATCATAAAAGTCGATGGCTAGAGGATATTCTTTGATGTCCCGATCGTAGATCCGAAAGCAATTGGTCCGGGTCCTGTTGGCCCATTTTCGGATATGCCGGTAATTTTTTCGGATCCGATTCTTCAAAGGAGAGGTTTTATCCTCACCATCGGCGATCATCGGAAGAAAAGGCGTTTGTTTGTTGATCATTTAGGGGCAATTTTACCATTTCTTAAGACTTAAATAACCAAAAAAAACACCCCTCTCCAAGAGTTAGTTGTTAAATGTCTTGAACCAGACTTTCAAGAGAAATATGCATTGAAAGAACTGACGAGGGCTTTGAGCTCTCAAAGAGCCCAAATAGGCTCGGTTGGAAGTTGAATCTGCTTGCAATAGATTTTGCTTTGTCTATCAATTTCCTCTGAATTTTTTCTCACATGCTCCCCTACCTCACCGATAGTCAGGTTGGGATTTTTTCCTAATGCTTCAATGACTTTTTCTAAACGTGCGCTAAAGAGAGCCGTTTCTTCCAGCTGACGTTGCAAAGCTGTACTGATGGAGGTCGCTGGTTGCGGTGCGATGAAATGGTTCATCAAAATAATGGTCTCCATATCGATAAATCCGCACCCCTTATTGGGATCGTTATATTTACGTTGGATGGAATCGTAAGTGGCGACAAAATATTTTCGGAGTGCTGTCAAGACAGCGCTGATCAGCAGAGCATGATAAAAGTCATGTTTGCCGAAATAAAAATCGCGAGCGTAATGCGCGTCTGCCTTATCAGGAAGAAAGATGAGAGGAGACCGGAGGGCATATTCCCTTTTGCCTTCGAGAAGATTTTGCCGGAGATCTTTCCAAGAGGAGAGTCCATGGACTGGAATAAGTTTGACGGCATCTTCTCCAAAAGCCACCTCTAAAAAAGTTTGCATCAGGCCCATCGGGGCGACCATCATGTCTTCTTCGCCTATTTCTGCCAGCGTCTTCAAGGAGATCGCATTGATGATAGGTTCGTGGATATGGGGGACAATCCAAAGTTGCTGTTGGAGCGGGTGAAGAGCTCTCATTTTGTCAAATAAGGTATTGATTTTGTCGTTTGAAAGAAGAGGATTGAGAGCTGCATTTTTTCGATAAGTCAGCGTTTGTTTAATCAGATCTTTAGCTTCTTCGTTGGCTGTTCCATCGGGATTGAAAAGGGGGACTGTGGTGATCTCCTCTGCTTTATGCAGCTGATGCATTTCCCAGAAGATCACGACCGTTGCGTAGTCATTTGGGAAGAGCTTTCCTTGTCGGACCGCTTCCAGTGCATAGAGGGGATACTGAGCATTATTGAAAATAGCGGCGTTCCAATCTCCTTTTTGTAAGGCGGTCAGCAGCTCGCAGATGTTTCTTTCCTTGTCAGGCAGAGAGGCCAGCGTATCTTCAACTTTTTTTCTTTCCTCCGGGGTCCCACGCCGGACGATCTCTTCATAGACCTGATGCGGATCGGCCTGCTGACTAATGACCCTGATGACAGCAAGGGGCTGGGTAGGCTCAGCGTTTCTGGGCTCCTCAGACGCATGACTGTGCATCAGCTCCATTATCCTAGCAGTCTCGCTGTCTAGGGGGGCTGCGACTGGAACGCAAGAGGGTGGGGTCTCTAGAAACGTTTTAATGGGTTTTATTACTACTGCCATATTAGTAATATTATAAATTAAAATTAATATTATTAATATAATAAGATTAAGAACTTAAGGATAAGCGGCTTCTGGTTTGATTGTGAATTAACTATCTGACAATGAATTAGTTATGAAAAGAGCTTAAAAGCCTCTTCATCGCGCCTTTTCAGCTTTTCTACAAAATAATCGATAGGATCGGGAAGGGATGGCACATCTACCCCAATATCCTCATCAGGAAAGTCTTCAGTCCTCGGTATCATGAGTGCAAAGTATTTGCCCACTTTTTTGTCATAGGAGGTTTCTTCACTCAGGACTTCTTTGAGTTCTTTAGGATCAAATCCCCACTCCTCCCAGGCCCATTTTTTGCATTCTTCTAGAGCGGTATAAGGGAGTAATTCTTCACAAACTTTCGTATAACGTTCTCTTTGTTTTTTATTGGAGGCTAAGACGTATTCTGAAAAGCCCCGTGTTTCTTTAAGCTCTGCAGGGTCGATACAGCAGCTAGGGGAGTTTAATGCGCGCTGATAGGCCTTGAGCTTCTCTAGAGTATCTGTCTGTTTCTTTTTTGCTAATTCTTCGATTTTTTCGTGAGGTTTAGAGATCAAGGCATTCAAAGATTTTCTGAGGATGGCGCTAATTATTGGCATCATGAAGAGTTCTCCTTTCAGGCACAGATAACTCAGCTCGCTTCTAGTTTTGGCAGCGGTCTCCGTTCTTTTTGCAGCACAGTCATTTATTAAAGCTCGGAAGCTTTGAATCAAACTCTCTTTCAGTCTACGCCCATAGGGAAGATTGAATGGCGGCTCAAGAACTTCAAAATTCTGAAGAACCTTTCTAGTTGTATCTTCAAAGAGGTCGTACAGGTTATCTTCCAGCTGATCATGGCATTCGCCGCCCCAAGGATTCTTATTGTTCCAATAGCAAGTAAGAATCAGCTCATTTATAAGGCTCAAGGCTCCGCAAGCAGAGGCCATTGCCTCGTCGATTGTTTCTTTATGTGCTCTCCCTCCGTGATCCCTATAGAAGTTTGAGGCTTGCCTTTTTACATCTTGGAGCCGTAGTAATTTTGCATCCAGTTCTGGTTGGGACTGAACGCCGGCTCGGATAAAGACGCTGCGCACCTTATCGAGGACCATTTGCACATTTTCTTGAAAGAATTTCCGCGCTTGCAGATCTAGAGGGCCCTCCCCCTCTTGGAACTCGCATAACAAAGGTTGTCCTTCGTTTCCTGGCGGTTCCATCCACATTTCCAGCGCTTGAGTCATGTGAAGCCTTGAATCTATCTCGGAGGGTGTACGATAAAGAAGCTTTAGCACGGTGATGGAGAGCCCTTCATGTAAAGTAAGAGCTTCTATGCTGATGCGCTGGTTCAGTAAGGGACACGGCAGCCGCTGTTCTGTACTGGAGTAGGTTATTTTTTTAACAGTCATAACAAATCTTTCAAAAACTCAATTTTGCAGTTGTTTACGAGGGAGATTATACAGGTTTTGAGATTTTTTTACTGTAGGTAGTTAAATTTTGAAGGCCTTACAGACAAGCGCTCTAGGTTCGAGTAAAAAATAGCGCGAGTATTTCTAGATTTTCATCTGAAATGGGGAGATCAATGAACTGATTATTATTCCTTCTAATTCGCTCATAAAGGCCGCGGATATATTCTTGGATTTCAGGAGATAGATCAGCTGCAATTTGCTCAGCATAGAGCCGCCCCTGAATACGGTCACGATAGGTGCGATCGATGATACTCAAGATGATGCTATGGTAACCGTCGTGTTTGAGGCCAAAATAAAACCAAGGCGCATCACTATTATCGGCTTTAAAAACCAGGTATTTTAAAACGAGGCTTCTGGAAAAGGTCGATCGCCCGCTGATCACGTGCTCGGATCCTTTTTAAAAGTTCGGTGCGGAACTCGGGATCCCAGCGGGCTTTCATCAGATCAGAGATTTTCGGGGGCTTTCCTTGATCCAGGCGTGTCAGATAGAGAAACTGCATGATTTTTCTATAATCAGGGGGTTCTTTTTCGACGACTTCTTTAAGCTCCTGGAGATCGAGTCGATAACGTATTTTCCCTCGATCTTTTTCAATTTGAAAAATCAAAGGTTCCAATATGATTCTTAGGATGTCTTGAATCATCGAGGGATAGATGAACCTTCCCATCAAAATTTTATAATCTAAAACAGTCTTTTTTCTAACATCTTCAGATTCTTGCCTCTCTTTTGTCCACATGGCCTGTAAGGCGGCAGCGGTTGCGATTAATTTCTCTTCTAGAAGATGGCCAAAACGGCTGTAACAGGCGGGGTTTGCATCAAGTTCATTTTTAATCTCCATAGCGTTGTCAAAAAGCTTGTCCAAATCTGCTTTGACGGATCCATGGGTTTCAAGGGCATAAGGGTCATCCCATTGCCAGTAATTTGCAAGAACGTCCGCATGCCTGTTATTCAAGGCTCCGGCGGCTTTTAACAAAGCCCGATCGGCTTTGTGTTTCATCGTTGTGGCATCTTTTTGAAAGTAGCGTATTAAAGCTCTCAGCTTAAGCTCTTCAAAACGGCGCGTGAAAAACAATAACTCGGGTAAAGATGGGACGCCGGTTTTTTGGAAGATGTTCTGCCAGTATGTAACGGTGGTTTCCACACTTCGTTGAAACTCTAGTGCTCCTTTATCCCACTCGAGTTTTTGTAGGGATTCCTGTAGGACTGCATCAAACACGGGAGTCTCAGGTTTGAAGCCGGGGCATAGGGTGTGGGCTATCGTAAGGGCTCCCCGCATTTCCCAGGAGCGAGGAATTTGCAGCCTCTGGTGCAGAAAAGGACAGGGCAGCACGACGGGTTGTTCTGGCCAGTAAAATTCAAAAGGGCCAAAGCTGCGAGGGGCAGGGGGGTAAGGCACGAGGGATTTTAGTTCTCCTCCAAGGTCATCAAAAAGCGCGAGAGCTTGTTCATCCCGTATTTTGAGTCTTTCTATAAAGTAATCCCTAAAGTAATCCAAAGGGAGCGAAGTTAAATCCAAGGCAAGATCTTCATCGAGTTCATTGGAGTCATCAGTCTTAATGAGTTCAAGGAGCTCGAGGATTTTTCTATCATAGGCTGTTTCTCTTGCGAGAACCTTTCTAAGTTCATCCGGATTAACTTTCCAGTGTTTTCTAGCCCACATGAGACAGTCGGCATAGGTGAGTGATTGGAGATCGTGCAGTGCATCTGAACATTTTTTTCTATGTCGAGTTTGGCGATCAAAAAGGTTCTCGACAATTTGCTCCATTTCAAAAAGGCCATATTCTTCTTCGATACTTTCAGCTGTCATACAGTTTTCTGGAGCTGCTAATTCCCGCTCATAGAAGGCAATCCAGGCTTGATTTTCTTTCTCTTTTTCTTGGGCTAATTCATGGAGAATTTTCGAACTGTTAAAAATTAAGGGCTCCAAAGTTCTTCTGAGAATGTCTTGGATCATGGGCTTATATAGAAGCCATCCCATTAATCTTCCATAACTCAGTTGAATTTGAAACGGTCTATGCCTTGTATTCGTTTGTTTTATTAATATATCTGCAGCTAGCCGTTGAATAGCTAAGAATAAATTTTTTCTGAGAGTCTCTCCATAGTCTGAAGTAAACCGCAGAGGGTCTTGAAAAATCTCGAGAACAGCTGAAGTTTTTCGATCAAACATCTGAAACAAACCCTTTAGCATCCGCTGATGTTTCACGCCTGCCCAAGGATCTTGAAGAGAAGTACACCAATAGTCGTCCAGAATATCCCAATGTTTGCGGCGCCTAACACCGGCAGCTTGAGCTATTCTTTGATCAATTTGGTATCTAAGTTCTTTCCCGCCGTGATTATTAAAATAGTCGTTTAAAGCTGTACTTTTTAGAAATTTGAGAAGGTCGCTTTTTGCTAAAAGTTCTGGATATGATCGAACATGGGCCCATTGAAAAATGCGGCGCCACTGCTGAATAACTTTTTGAACAATTACTTGGTAGTAATCTATTTCGGGAGAATCCAACTCAGATAAGGCAAGCTTTCCTATGCTTCCCAGGTCAAAGCTTTTTGCAAGAGTTCCACAACACCGAAGATCTAGAGAATCCACACTAAGGTTTTGTACAAGGGTAAATAATACCCCCCTGCTCAAAGAAGTGATTCCTCTTTGGAGATCCGGTTGCAAAAAAGGACAGGGCAGCCGGGCAGGCTGCTCTCCATTCGAGGATGTTTTTTTTCTGACGACGTCAAGAGTCATAATTAGTTTTGAACAAAACTCATTTTAAAGTTATATTCGAGTGATATTATACAGATTTTGAAGATTTTTTAATGTAACTAAAAATGACAAAAGATTTTTTTACTTTACATGCGGGAGTCAAGAAGTTGCTGTAATTTGACAATGTCTTTGCTGAAGTTGCGAATGCCCTCAAAGAGCTTGTCGGAGGCCATGGCATCGTTGCAAAGCATCCAGCGGAATGTCTTTTCATCGACGTTGATCTTGTGGACATCTGCCTTCTTCGCAGCTTCTGGAGAGAGTTTGCGGGGGACATCTCCTTGGGCTTTTTGGAGCTCATCTAACAACTTAGGAGCAATCGTCAAGAGGTCGCAGCCGGCCAGTTCCAGGATCTCATCGGTATTGCGGAAAGAAGCTCCCATGATCTGGGTCTTGTATCCCATCTTTTTATAATACGTATAGATCTGGGTAACGGACACGACGCCGGGATCTTTTTCCGGCGGATACGAGTCTACTCCGTCGTTTTTCTTATACCAGTCGAGGATGCGGCCGACAAAAGGGGAGATGAGGGTCGCATGGGCCTCTGCGCAGCCGATGGCCTGGGCGAGGCTGAAGAGGAGCGTCATATTGCAATGGATGTTTTCTTTTTCGAGCTTTTCTGCTGCTTTCATCCCTTCCCATGTGGAGGCAAGCTTGATCAAGATCCTCTTACGGTCGATGCCTGCGGCCTCATAGAGGGCGATTAGATGACGAGCCTTGTCAATAGAGCCATCGACATCGAAGGAAAGGCGGGCGTCGACTTCGGTCGAGACACGGCCGGGGACGATCTTGAGAATCTCAATGCCGAAGTTCACAAAGACTTTGTCCATGGCCAGAGTTAGTTTTTCTGGTTTGGTCTTGCCGTGCTTATTTCCGTATGTGATGGCTTCTTCGATCAAGAATTGATAGTCGGGCTTTGACGCAGCAGCTAGGATCAACGACGGGTTCGTTGTGGCATCCGTGGGATGGTAAATCTTGATTTCTTCAAATTCTCCCGAATCGGAAACAACAGTAGTGAACTTTTTAAGTTGGTCTAGTTTGTTCATAATAATTTAAGGGGGAGTTGAAAAGGGTTGTTAATGGGAGGCGATTGCAGCTCGCGGTACTGCTCTGAAAATTCTTTGGGGTCTAAGGTCGTAAAATAACCTTCCAGCAATATCGTGACAGGACGGCCCAGCTGCAGAGACTCGATCAAAAGTTGGTGAAGTTGAGGAGGCATTGACAACCGCTGTCCGCCTTCATGCCTGTTTGCGATCCCTTGAAAAGTTTTCCCTTCGATCTTAAGGATGACCAAAGCTTCTTTGGGGTTGCCTTGGTAAGGAGGAATATGTTGGGCATGAACTTCAAGGTAGGTGTTGACCAGGCCTTGCGCGCAGACCATCTCTATGCCAATGCCGTTGACAATGTCGCCGACGGGATAGGAGAGCCTGGACGAATGATTGTCCTTTTTATCGGATTGAATATGGGAGACTTCCCACGACTTATTCGATTCGCAGGCGCAGAGGATAAGAAGAAGAAAAACCGCTCCTTTTAACATCAGTGGTGTTTTTTGTGGTGGCCACTACTTCTTGATACGAGGATCAACGCAGCGACACCCACGATAATTGCACACGCTGCAAGCACATATTTGCCTGCGCCGCTGCCCGCTGTCTTGGATCCATCAGACGCAGCCTGGCCCACTTGTTTTCGCGAGTTGTCTTCAGGGGGAGGAGGGGATGGGTCATCGGCAAGCTCGGGAGAAACAGCCAAAGTTTCATTGGGTACTGGAGGCGCTTCATCTGCCTTCACAGATGAGAAGGTGCATGCAATACACGTCAGTAATGAAATCCATTTTTTCATGCGGACCTCTTAAGATTTTGGAGAAGTTGATGTTGTACGTCTCTCAGTAAAAGAATTTGCCAGTAGGGACCCATTTCAGTAAAGTCGTTAATGATTTTTTGCTGGAAAGGCTCCCAAGCCTCTTTTTGAAAGCTTTTCGAATCGAAAGCTTCTTCGACGACAGCAATTTTGTCGGTTGCTTTTTTGAAAGCTCCGGCTAAATTTTCGACGAGCTGGCGCAGCTGGATTCTTTTTTCTTCTGAGATGACTTGAGTGGTAAGATCTTCCGTAATTGTCAAAGAACGGAGAACGCTTTCGAAATCTTTGTAATGGCGGGAAAATTCCTCTTTGAGGGACCCCGCTGTCAAAATAAAGGCCGTTTTATCTTTGATCACAATCAGCTGGACCTGCCGAGACACTCCCCATTGAGTCTTCACTTCTCGTTCGGTCAATCTTCCTTCGCCGAGCGGGGTGTTGTATTTTCCTAAATCGCGCCATTGGGAATTCGGGTCGCTTTCACAATCCCTTTTTACGATATCGAGGTAGTCCTTGAGGGGGATGTCGACCTCTTCAGTGGCTAGATTGACCGAGGGTAAAAGATTATTTGAACTTTTCCCTATAAAACAAATTTTAACTCTAGGGGAAAGTTTAGACTGGTCGGCCAGGTCCCATCCTTTAGGGGGAAGGAAATAGCAATAACCGTGGGGCTCTCGGATTGCCTGTTGAAAAGAAGGAACTGTTATTTCTTCTTTAGGCGCCTCCGGAATAAAAGAAACAGTCGTTTTCTCTGGTTCCTGTGTAGAACGGGAACATCCATTAAGGACGAAGCATAAGAGCAATAGACTGATCTTTCTTTTATTGGTGGGCATTGGCACTTGTGCTTTGGCGAAGAACAGCCGCGAGGATGGCGATGCCGATCGCTAGGCCGATTCCCCATCCGATCATAGAGGTGCTTATCGCTGTAAAAGATCCGTCATGGGCCCCACACCCGGTACGCCAGAGCTTATCTGTATTTTTTGCAGTATCTTGGAGGTCATCGCGTCCATGGACTGAGGAAGAGGTGCTTAGGAGGGCAATGATCAGGCAAGTTATTATCTTTTTCTTCATAAGCATCTGTTATCGCATAAATTTTGACTTTCTTGCAATTTTTCTTTCTTTCTGTATGTTTTCAATTAAAAATTTTACTTGTTTTTATGAATGAAGTTCACTTTTTTTGGTTTTTGGAGTATAATGGGATAGCATGCAAAATTTTAATCGGCCCACTGCAAAAATTATTGGAACGGGGAGCTATGTTCCCGAACGAGTGCTCACCAACCAAGACCTCGAAAAGATGGTCGATACGAACGATGAGTGGATTGTCAGCCGGACTGGGATGAAAGAGCGCCGCATTGCCCGCTCGGATGAATTCACCTCAGACATGGGCCTGGCAGCTGCCAAAAAAGCTCTTGAGGCCTCTAAAATCTCCCCCGCAACCTTAGATCTTATCCTATTTGCGACCCTGACGCCCGATTATATCTTTCCTAGCACCGCCTGCCTTATCCAGACCCAGCTGGGCGCCGTCAAAGCCGCCGCTGTCGATGTTCAAGCGGCCTGCACGGGGTATCTTTATGCCTTAGGGATAGCCAAAGCTTTTATTGAAGCGGGCATCTACAAGAACATCCTTATTATTGCTGCGGAAAAACTCTCCAGCATCGTCAATTACCAAGACCGCAACACTTGCGTCCTCTTCGGAGACGGAGCCTCAGCGGCCGTGATTTCTTCTGAAGGCAAAGGTCTTGCCGTCCGCGATGTCTCGCTCGGATCTGACGGTGAGCTGGCCAAGCTCCTCATTCTTCCTGCGGGAGGATGCCGTCAACCCGCGACGCATGAGACCATCGATTGCAATCTCCACTTTCTTCAAATGGAAGGGAAAGAAGTTTTCAAGCATGCTGTCCGCCGGATGGAATCGGCCTCTAAGGAATCGATCGATCGGGCTGGACTCAAAGAAGAAGAGATCTCCTGGCTGATTCCCCATCAAGCAAATATGCGGATCATCGAAGCTTTAGCAAAAAGATTCCAAGTTCCGATGGAAAAAGTCTTTGTAACGATCCATAAATACGGCAATACTTCCGCCTCATCGCTCGGAATTGCCTTAGACGAGCTGCTGCGGCAAAATACTGCGCAAAAGGGCGATAATATCCTCTTGACTGCCTTTGGAGCTGGGCTCACTTGGGGAGCATCGGTATTGACCCATGAATAAAATAGCTTTTATTTTCCCCGGTCAAGGGGCTCAATACGTGGGGATGGCCAAAGATTTTTACGAAGCCTATCCCATCGTCCGCGAAACATTTGAAGAAGCCTCCAAAATCCTTTCCATCGATTTTACACGCCTGATCCTTGAAGGCCCTGAATCTGAACTGATCCTCACTAAAAATAGCCAGCCCGCGATCTTTATTGTCAGCGTGGCGATATTGCGCTGCATCCAGCAGCAATATCCTCATCTCCAACCGTCGGTTTGCGCCGGCTTAAGTTTAGGGGAGTATACCGCCCTTTATGCATCCGGCCGCATCTCTTTTGAAGGCGCTTTGAAAATCGTGGCCGCGCGCGGAAAATATATGCAAGAGGCATGCGATGAGCAGCAAGGAACGATGCGTGTTGTTTTAGGACTTGATCCTGCGATCGTTGCTGCGCACCTTCCTGAAAATGTTTGGATTGCCAATTTAAATTGTCCCGGACAAGTCGTGATTGCAGGAAGGACCTCTGCGATGGCTCAAGCTGAAGAGCTTTTAAAAGCCCAAGGCGCCAAAAGAGTCCTTCCTTTAGATGTCTCCGGCGCTTTCCACACGCCGCTGATGCATTCTGCCCAAGACAAGCTGAGATCTTCTTTACTTGCTGTCACGCTGCACGAGAGCGCAATACGACTCGTCATGAATGTGCCCGGAGATTTTGTTGACTCTATTTCTGAAATCCGCCAGCATCTCATAGCTCAAGTCGCAAGTCCGACTCAGTGGGAAAAAGGGATCCGTCTTTTAGAAGACGTCGACCTTTATATAGAGATCGGGCCCGGCAAGACTTTAACCGGCATGAACAAAAAAATCGGTGTGAAAGGTCAAACTCTAAACATCGAAAAAATGACAGACTTAGAGAATTTATATGCAACAACACCTCAAGGGTAAATCGGCTGTCATTACAGGCGGTACAGCAGGAATCGGCAAGGAAATAGCCCTGACGTTTGCCAAGCAAGGCGCCGATGTCGCCATCTTTGGGACCAATGCCGAAAGAGCTGCCGAAGTCATCCAATTTCTCCAACAAACCTATCCCCACCAAAAATTTATTGCTAAACTCACCGATGTTTCTGATAAAAAAGCCGTTGATCAAGCCCTTCAAGAAATTACAGCCGTATTTGGCAAAATCGATATCCTCGTCAATAATGCCGGCATCACGCGCGACGGCCTTTTAATGAAGATGACCGAAGAAGATTGGGATCGAGTCATTGCCGTGAATCTTAAATCTGTTTATAATACTTGCCAAGCTCTTGTCAGGTCTATGTTGAAGGCTAGAGGCGGGAAGATTATCAATATCTCCTCCGTTGTCGGCCTCACAGGAAATGCAGGACAGGCTAATTACGCTGCATCGAAAGCGGGGATGATTGGGTTTACCCAGTCTCTGGCCAAAGAGGTTGCAAGCCGCGGCATTTGCGTGAATTGCATCGCTCCCGGTTTTATTAAAACACCGATGACTGATGTTTTGACCGATGCGCAGAAAGAAGGAATTTTGAAACAAGTACCTATGGGCCGACTCGGTACCACTGAAGAGATTGCCAATACGGCCGTTTTTTTAGCCAGCGACTGGTCTAACTATATGACAGGACAAGTGCTGACCGTCGACGGCGGAATGGTCATGTAAAGGATTTTGAAACCAAAAAGGAAAACTATGCTTATGTCATCTCTAGAAAAAGACGTCATAGACATCGTTGTTGAGCAACTCGGTGTTGACGCAGCGGATGTTACGCTTGAAAAATCTTTCATCGAGGATCTCAATGCCGATTCTCTCGACCTCACCGAACTCATTATGACGTTCGAAGAGCGGTTCGGTTTTGAAATCTCTGAAGAAGAAGCTGAAAAGCTCAAGACCGTCGGCGACGTCGTCGAGTTCATCAAGAAGAAAAAAGGCGCCTAAGAGATAGGCCCTCATTCTCCCAAAGACCATCCTTTCGGATGGTCTTTTTCTTTTCCCCCTAAAGAAGTGTTTGGAAATCGATGATGTGATCAAAAAGCTCTGAATCTTTAACTGCATTGGTGACTCCATTGACATGGATCAAAACTGGACGAATAGAATAGAGGCGCGGGACGGTGAGTCTGTTGATTTTTTCTTCCACTTCTTTGATGACCGAAACTCCGATCGGATTTTCTGAAAATTTAATCTCGCAAAGATAGAGAATTTTGGTTTTTGTTTGAATTAGGAGATCAATTTGGCATCCATCTAGTACTTTTGTTTTTCTTTGAAAAAATGGTCCGCTATGAACGATTGAATCGGGAGAAATGTTAAGTTTTGAGAAGAGAGTTAATTTATTGGAAAGGATGAGATTTTCAAACTGTAGACCCAAAGTTCCAAACCATCCCGGAAGCGATTCAACTGATTGTAGCTGCATTGTTTTATCTTCAATTTGTTCTCGCTTGGGAAAAATATACTTGAGATAGAAACGGATATAGTTATCCGAAAGACGAAAGAGCTTGAGTCGTGAAGTCATTTTTTGTTTCAAATTCCAAGTCGAATCAATCTGAATAAATCCTGCCTGTTGTAAATGATGTAAATCTTTAGATAAGACACCACTTTTTTCGATAGAGAGTTTTTTGCAGATAGAGTCTAGATCTTGAGCTCCATTTGCCAAGGTTTGTATAATTTCTTGATGATGCTTTGCACGTTTGTTAAAAAGATCAGAAAAAATTTGATCAAACTCGCGAAATAGAAGTCCATCCGGTGTAAAACAGAGGTTCCGAATATTGTTTTCCGCAGAGAGCTCTGGCACGATCTCTTCGAGATATTTGGGTACCCCTCCGGTTATTGAAAGCACTTTGAGAATCTCATAAGGAGCAATTCGTTTTGGCCAAAATTTGCGGCATTCGCTTAAGGAAAGCTCGCGCAAAACGATATCCAAAGAAATACGTCCCAGAAAACTTGTGCTGGATAATATGTTCTCTTCTATCCAGCTTGATACAGAGCCGCAAAGAATCAAGATGAGCTCAGGATTCTTTGAAAAATGTTGATCCCAGTTGATTTTCAGTTTTCCAAGAAATGTATCATCCTTATGAGCCATCCATGAGATCTCATCGAGCAAGATGATAACCCTGCCAGATTGAGTAATGTTTGACAGTATCCAGAATAAGTTTCCCCAATCGTCAGATTGTATTTTTGGTACACTGTATTTAGTAGACAGTTGCCTAACAAATTCATTTCTTTGTTCTTGGGCAGTGGTCTTACGCGTAATTGGAAGTCCTGAGAGAGAAATAAAACGATGCTTGGAACCAAACTCTTCCGCTAGGCGGCTCTTTCCAATCCGCCGTCTTCCATGCATCACTACCAAGCTCGATGACTTCTTTTTTAAAAGAAGATCCAGCTTTCGCATTTCCTCTTCTCTACCTATAAACTTTGCCATAAAATCACCTCATGAAAATCACAATTAGGATTCTTATGATATAGAATTGGTATGTAATTTTGCATCATCAAAATCGCAATTGTGATTCTTGTGATATAGAATTGATTGGTAATTTTGCATCATCAAAATCACAATTTTCGGGCTTTTTTCATGACATATTTCTGCAATGCGTTGATTTATAGTGTGTTATATGTCAGTCAAGAAATTTGCGAAACCGCTGTTTCGTAAATCTTTTGGGTAACTTTCATCGATTTTCAAATCTTTTTTTCATAAAATTATGAAAACTCCTTTTTTTGCGGATAAAAGATGGGTACTACCACTTTTTTGTTCCATGAGTTAATATATTTGCTATTCACCAGAGGTGCCCCTCGCGGGGCTGAAAGTTCGCGCTAGCGATAAACTCTTGTTACTTGATCTGGGTCATGCCAGCGTAGGGAGTGTGAAGAAAGTTTGCCTCTATGCAAGCTTTCTTTCCCTATTTGCTGACAAAAAATAGGGAGAAGTTATGTCTTTCCGTGATCGAGCTGCCGGGATGATCGGCAATATCTTAGGAAATTACGATAAGTCTCTTTTTGGTCTTGTCGCTCCCTTCATTGCTCCGCTTTTCTTTGGACCTGAAGATCCCGTCACAGCCCTCATTTTAACATACGCCATGCTTCCCCTCGGATTTGCGACTAAACCTCTAGGATCATTGTTTTTTGGCAGAATAGGGGACCGATATGGCCGCAAATTTGCCCTTTGCTGTTCTTTGGTGGGGATCGCAGCGACCACCTTAGGAATGGGCTGCCTGCCAATCTATAAGACGGTAGGAGCATGGGCACCGCTCTGGCTGGCGCTGGCCCGGATGCTGCAGAGTTTTTTCGCAGCAGGGGAATCGACCGGGGCAGCCCTCTATCTTCTAGAAAATACAGCTCTGGGTCGCCGCAGTTTAATCAGCGGTTTTTATGGAGCCTCTTCGATCGTGGGTTATGTGATGGCGTCGGGCTTGGTCGTCATTTTTAGTATGCAGGGATATATCGAGGAAGGATGGCGCGTCTTATTTTGGATCGGAAGTGTGACAGCGGTCTTTGGTGTTGCCTTGCGTCTCAAGAATCGAGAGGACGATACAAAGCCTGTCCAAAGACTTCCGGTGATCCAAGTCTTGAGGGAAAATAAAAGTGCTCTTTTGTCGATCATCCTGGCCTCGGGATTTTCCTATGCGACCTATGCCATGCCTTGTGTCTTGATGAACGGTTTTGTCCCTTTGGTGACTTCATTGACTAAGACGGTAGTGATGCAGGTCAATACACTGCTCCTGATCATCGATATGCTTTTATTGCCGGTCTTTGGCTATCTGGCCCACCGATTTGGAAAAGAGAGGGTGATGTTCATCGGAGCCTTTTGGTCTGCTGTCTTAGCCATCCCGTTGTTTTATTTAGTTGGCGGAGCTTCTTTAGGGATGGTCATTGCTATCCGTTTAATCTTGGTGATCCTAGGAGTGGCTTTTGCAGCGCCCTATCATGCATGGGCCTTGGAACGGGTCGCACCTGAGCATCGGTATACGATTCTTTGTTTAGGGAGCGCGCTCGGCTCACAGCTCATCGGAGGGCCGGCTTCTGCCGTCTCTCTATGGCTCTATCAGCTGACAGAATGGGTATGGGCGCCGGGACTCTATTTGGTCGCCATCGGAGCCGCTGCATGCTATGTCATTCAGAAGACAGCGATAGCGGTCTCTGTGAAAGATTGACGGACACCCTATTAGGAACTCACTAATGCCCGACCACAGTATAACTGCAATAAAACTATTTCCGCGCTTTAGATGAACCGTAGTAATAAAATATTAATTTTATATGAGGCTTTAATCATATTATTTTAAGTTTTCTCCTGGTATCATTTGTGCTATATGGGTTGTTCGATAGATGTTAAAAAAGGGATTGATAGCCCTAGCTTGGATCAAGCTATTAAAAGGCTTGGAGCAACAGGGCGAGCCGAAAAGAGCTATCTACTGCGGTTTGAAAGATTCAAAAGTGGTCGCCTTTCATCTGCTCTCTGCTGATGAATTGAAGGATTGTCTTCGTCAACACTGGACCCATTCTCGTCTTTACAATCCTTATTTAGAAAGCCCTCCTTTTTTTCATGTCTATGCGACAGTGAAATTTGCTCAGATTACACAGCAAAATGCTGCATTTTTTTCCCAATTACCGAAGCTTGATTCAGTTAAAGCATACATCACTACGAATATGGCTCAACTTTCTGACGAAGCGGCCTTAGAACTATGCCTTCAACCTTATAGTGATTTGTTGCAGGCTCAATCCCGTATGCATTCTCGAGCATTGAAAAAATGCTGCATCACGCAAAGGATTAAGTGCTATGTTCTAGATTTCTTTGCAAAATTCTTGAATGGAAACCTCTATCTTTTTGCCTATTTTGCTTCCAGCTTTTTTGGCGGGGGAGATTGTTGTACGTCCCATTATCATATCCGAGAAATGAGAGCATTTAGAAGAATCTATGCAAATGGGGTTATTCATGAATTTCAGAAAGATTTAGATGTTCTTATAGGAAAAGGGTTTGATGTCAAAAAATGGATAAGAGACAATCATCCTGATAGAAATAATCATCCAGACTATCAAACAGTAGATGCACTTCGGCAACGTATTGAGAGAATGAAAAAGTATGCAGCTTCCATGGATGTGCTTTCTGAAAGTCCCTCTTCTACTATCGCAACTCGAGCACCTGCTTCCCCTGCAGTTGTTACAACAGCAGAATCCCTAGACTAAAGTATACTCCCATCAGCCCAAATTTAAAGTTTCAACCTGATGGGAGTATATACTGTTCCCCCAACTTCATCACGATTCGCGGTGTATTTTTCTAGAACATATTAGCGCTAATAGGGCTATCGCTAGCATGAGGATCAGGATGGTGATGACGTTGGGATAGAGCCAGCTAATTAGTAGGCCCGAGGTTAACCATCCAATCGCCTTTAATGAAGTGCCGCTTCCCATCACATCGCCTTGTTCTTTATCAGTGACTGCATTGGAGAGAAAAGATAGAAGCACATTGTACATCATGGCTATGCCTAGCATCATGGGAATAACCGACAGCCAGGGGAATAGTTCAGAATGACGCAAAAATAAGGCGGTTACAAGAGAAAGAATCAAAAATCCGACTCCTCCTGTTAACAAGTGAACATGTTTAACCCGAGTTAATAGAACATGAATCGTGAAAAATATTCCGCCACTAAAACAAGCTCCCAAAAACATCGTGAAAAGTCCCACTTCTCCGGAGGAGTAGTAAAATTGTCGGACTAAAAATAAGATGCAGAGCTGATAAAATGCAGCCAATGACCATTGTAAAATAAATAGTAATAATGAATAGAGCCGAATCCGCTTGTCAAAGAGGATGGCAAATCCTCTATTTAGAAGTGTCAGATAGCTGATTTTTTGAGAGTAGTCATGGGATCGTGGTTGTTTGGGGAAATAGCAATATAAAATGAGGGCATTTAGCAGCGTCAAAAGGAATGATCCCAAAAAGGGGATTTCAAAGTGGTATTGTCCTGTTATTTTTGGCTCTGCTAAAAAACCGCCGACTACAGGTCCTATAATAAACCCAATTGTTCCTGCGAAAGTAGCATATCCCATATGACGCGCTTTTTCATGGGGAAGGCTGATATCTGCAATAGCGGCTTGAGCGACTCCTTCCGAACCGTCCATAAAGCCTGCAATTGCACGGCTAAGGAATAACATTAGAAGGCTCCCAAAAAAGATAGAAAATGCCGATAGGATAAAACTGGCAGCTACTCCTAAAAGTCCAATAAAGAGAACAGTTTTGCGGCCCACATGGTCGGACATGCGGCCCATAAATGGTGCTCCGAATATCATGCATATGTTGGGCAGCGCAAGAATCATTGTATAAGACAAAGTTCTGACATAGAGACTGACATCTGCTGGAAATAGCGATCCATTCTGTTCAAAAAATAGCGATGCAAAGATGGGGAAAACCAATCCAATGCTCATGGAATTGATAAAAAGAAGAAAACAAAGAGCAAAGATAATCATCTTATTTATCTCTAATCGGTTTTGACTTGGACCCAGGCGTCGCGGATATTTTTCTGCGAGGTGAGAAGGCGCGCGAAGTGAAGCGTGCGAAGTTCTGGCGACGACATCGAGACGAGAGAGCGGGTAGAGTCGTCCATTTCAAGATCATCCATGACATCGAGAGTGGCGGGGAAAATGCCATAGGTGTCGAAGTGGGTCTTCATCGAGTCGCGGGAATAGAGGAAATTAATCAGCTGATAGGTGAGATGTTCTTTTTCGCTGGTCTGCGGGATGCAGAAATTTTCTATGGTGACGAAGGTCCCTTCTTTAGGAATCACATATCCCACAAACGGAAACTTTCTCATGGTTCTCCAGATATAAGAGCTGGAGGAGACGACGACAGCGCTGTTCTTGGTCGCTAGAAAATAGTCGGCCCGGAAATCGGCATAGGCATTGACATATTGTTTTTGAGCGATTAGCAGGTCGGTGATTTTTTTGAGCTGGGCATCGGAGAGGGAATCGATAGGCCCATAGAGATAATAAGAGGCCAGCACGAGGGTTTGGATCGGATCGTTCGACATGGTGATCTTATAGTCGATGACGCGTGGATCAAAGAGCATTTTCCAGCTGGGATTGATGGTCTTTCCGTAGAAATAGTCTTTGTCGATCCCGAGGACAAAAAGTTCCCATTCGAAGGGGATGGAGTACTGATTGTCGGGATCGAAGGCATGATTAAGAAGGCGGGGATTGAGGTTGGAATAGAAGGAAAATTTGCTCTTGTCTAGGGGTTTGAGAAGATTCTCTTTCACTAAGATCTCAACGGAATAATCGGAGGGGACGATCAGGTCGTACCCTTCTCCGCCGGTCGCCTTGAGCTTGACGATCATCTCTTCATTGGAGGCATAGAAATTGAGGTTCACTTTGATGCCGGAGCTCTTTTCAAACTCAGCGACGACAGAGGGGTCCAAGATGTCACCCCAGGCAAAGACGTTGATGCTTTTCTTTTCGCGGAAAATGAGCGAGCGAGGCCAATAGAGGATCCCGAAGATCAGGCCGATCCAAAACAGGACGACAAGCGAGCGGTTGAAGTATTGCTTTAGCGTCAGTTTCATTAGAAGATCTTGCTCCTGCCGCTAAGTTGGAAATAGATAAGCGCCATGATGCTGCTGATGAAGAGCAAGAGGGCGGAAAGGGCATTCACAATGGGGGAGACGCCGGAGCGGATCATCGACAAGATATAAAGCGATAGGGTCTGGACGGAGCTGCCGGCGCAAAAATAGGTCAGGATGAAATCGTCGAACGAGATGATGAAGACGAGGAGCGCGCTGGTAATCAGCGAGGGTCTGAGCATTGGGAGGGTCACTTTGAAAAAGGTCTGGATCGGCGTTGCTCCAAGGACGAGGGAGGCTTCTGTCATGCGGTAGTCGAGGTCCAAGAACCGGGCATAGACCATCGGAATGACGAATCCGAGGCCGAGAACGGTGTGTCCGATGATCAGCGTGGTAAATCCCAGCGAGATCGAGACCAGGCCGAAAAAGCCGAGCAGGCTGACGGCAAGGACGGTCTCGGGAATGATGATGCTTCCATAAAAGAGGTTGAGATATCTGCCGACGCGACCTCCTTGTGCGGCAAAGAAGATGAGGAAAATCCCCATCATGACGGAGATGCCAGTAGCGGACAGGGCGATCACAAGGGAGTTGCAGAAGGCTCTCCAGAGGCTGACGGAATGGATCAGCTCGCCGTACCACTTCATGGTAAAGCCTGTCCATGGAGAGGGGAAGCTCTCGCTATTGAACGAGAAGACGAGCAAGACGACGATAGGGACCCACAGAAAAAGATAGGTCGAAGCGATCAGGAGAAGATGGCCTACTTTTCCAAAGATCGCGCTCTTATAATGGGTGTGGAACTTTCTTTTATCAGCCACGGTCCCTCACAGGTTCTGTAAACCGTCCGAGGAGCCAGTAGAAGAAGACGGCGGTGATCAGAAGAATAAAACAGCTGACGACCATGAAGGCAGCGCCCAGAGATGCCGTTCCTTCTCCGAGGATATATTCAGAGACGACGTTGCCGACGAACATGATCTTGTCTCCGCCCATCAGCGACGGGATCGCAAACTCGCCAAACGAGGGGATATAGACGAGGAAGAAGCCGGCCCTGACGCCGCGCATGGTCAAGGGAAGGACAATCCGCCTAAAGGTCTGCAGCCAGGTGGCGCCAAGATCAAAAGAGGCCTCGATCAGGCTCGTATTGAATCTCTCCAGAGAAGTATAAATCGGGAGCACCATGAAGGGGAGATAGTAATAGACCATCATGATGATGATGGCAAAAGGGGTATTAAGGAGGATAATGGGCGTTTTGAGCACTCCGAGGTTCATCAGCATGTTATTGAGGAAGCCGTGCCTTTCCAAAACATAAAACCAGGCGTAGACGTGGAGCAGGAAGTTCGTCCAGAAGGGGATGAGCAGGAGAAAAAGGAGGAAGTTTTTAATTTTTCTTCCTTTAAAGGCTAAAAAATAAGCAAGGGGATAGGCGATCAAGAAACACAGAATGACATTGACAAATGCTAAAAGAAGAGAAAAGCCGATCACGCGGAGATAGAGGGGATTGATGAAGTGAGCGATTTTCTCAAATGTGATCCCGACAATGCCATAAGGAGTCGTCTTTAGAAAACTCGTCAGGACGATGATCAAAAGGGGAATATAAAAGAAAAGCACTTGCCAGATCAGCGCCGGGATTCCGATGGCAAAGGGACGGTCTGAGACAGGAGGACGCAAAAATTTCATCTTGGTGGTCTCACTTTTCCAAAATGACCACGTTCTCTTTTTGCCAGTAGAGATTGACTTCGTTGTCATAGTCGATCACCTGTTGGGGAAAATGTTCTTCGTTCTGTTCAAAGACCTGGAGCTTCATGTGGTTCTTGAGCAGGATATTATATTGGGTGGATCGGCCGTGGTAGACGATCGATTGTACGACTCCTTTGACGGTATTGGAGAAGTTTTTGACCTCTTTTTTCGAGATGAAGATCTTTTCAGGCCGGATGCTGATCAGGATATCGCACCCTTCCGTCATCCACGGTTTCTTCTGAGCGATATAGAGTTTAAAATGGCCCAGATCTGGGATTTCTATTTCAGGCTCCGGAGTATCGACATGCCGCAATGTGCCGCTTAAGATATTTGTCGTCCCGACGAACTTTGCCACGAAAGAGGAGTGAGGGAACTCGTAGATCTCTTTGGGTGTCCCGATCTGTTCGATTTCTCCTTTGGAGTTCATGATTGCCATCTGGTCGGCCACCGTGAGCGCCTCGAACTGATCATGGGTCACATAGACGAAGGTCGTTTTAAGTTTGTCCTGGAGCTCGATGAGCTCGATGAGCATCCTTTCCCGGAGTTTGAAGTCGAGAGCAGCAAGAGGCTCGTCCAGCAGGAGGACGTCCGGTTCATTGACGATCGCGCGGGCTAGGGCGACGCGCTGCTGTTGTCCGCCGGAGAGCTGGCTGGGAGATTTATAGATATGGTTCTCCAGGTGGAAGGCTTCGAGGATTTTAAACACTTTTTGCTCAATGACGATCTTGGGGAGCTTTTTTAGCCGGAGGCTGTAGGCGATGTTGTCAAAAACGTCGAGGTGGGGGAAAAGAGCATAGTTTTGAAAAACAATATTGATGGGACGTTCATGGATCGGAACGTTTGTGATGTCTTCGTCCCCAAGATGGATCTTTCCGGCATCGGCCTTTTCCAGGCCAGCGATGAGGCGGAGCAAGGTAGTTTTGCCGCAGCCGCTAGGGCCTAGCAAGGCAAAAAACTTTCCTGCAGGGATCGTCAGGCTGATATCATTGATGATCATCCCGCCGCTAATGGACTTTTTGAGCTTATCGAGCTTTATACTGCGCATGGCGAAAATTTTAATGTTCTGTAGATTTTATTCCACTTAAATTGATACAAATATCCTAACTTTATGGATAAACGCAAGCTAATCATTATCGGATCGGGTCCAGCCTCCTATACGGCGGCCATTTATGCGGCCCGCGCCAACCTACAGCCCTTCGTTTATGAAGGGTTCTACGCAGGCCCGCCAGGCGGCCAGCTCATGACCACCACCGACGTCGAAAACTACCCCGGCTTCCCTGAGGGAATCATGGGCCCTGAGCTCATGGAACTCTTCCGCAAGCAGGCCGAGAGGTTTGGAACGACTTTTATTACCGAAGATGTCACCAGCGTTGACCTTAAACAGCATCCTTTTAAAGTCGAGTCTCCTTCGGGCATTGCCGAAGCCGAAGCCCTCATTATTGCGACAGGCGCGAACGCCAAACGGCTCCAAGTGCCTGGAACCAAAGATGGGGAGTTCTGGCAAAAAGGGGTCACTGCTTGCGCCGTCTGCGATGGCGCCGCGCCGCTTTTCCGCGACAAACCTCTGTTTGTCTTCGGAGGAGGCGATACCGCCGTCGAAGAGGCCATTTTCCTCACCAAATTCGGCAGCAAGGTCTATATCGTCCACCGGCGCGATGAGCTCCGTGCCTCCAAAATCATGGCAGAGCGGGCTCTCAAACACCCCAAAATCGAGATTATTTGGAACCATGTCCTAACCAAGGTCGACGGCGACAATATCGTCCGTTCCCTGACGCTCCAAGAAGTCGGGACAGGCAAAGAGACCCGGCACGAGGCCGCGGGGGTCTTTTTTGCGATCGGACATGAGCCGAATACCGCTTTCTTAAAAGGACAGCTAGAAGTCGAGCCTAATGGGTATATCAAAGTCGTCAAAGGAACCTCTCTGACCAGCATCGAAGGCGTCTTTGCCGCCGGCGATGTCCAAGACCATGTCTATCGCCAAGCCGTCACGGCTGCTGGCAGCGGCTGCATGGCAGCCCTCGATGCAGAACGGTGGCTGGCAGCGCGAGAGCATGCCCATGCGTAAGCTCCTGCTTTTTTCTCTTCTATCCTTATCCCTCCAAGGACTTGAGATAGAGCCGTGGTTTTGCAACGTTTGGGAGTTTACCTTTACCCCTTCTTACACCTACGGCCGCTTCAACTCTGTGCAAAATGGCCATCCTCAGTTAAAAAAGCCTTTCAATGAGAATCTTCTGACTTTTGATCTGGATGTCTCTCCCTCTCCTAAATGGGACCTCGATGGCGATGTGGAGTTTGCTGCGACAACCGCTCAGTCGATGAGATTCAGGAGCGGGGCCCTGCAGGCCCGCTATCTGTGGCTCGATGATGTGATAGGGGATGCCGTCTCTTTGACGACGGGTCTTAGCGCTAGAGGCGTTTCCAGCCGCAGTTTAAGGGACATTAGCTGTCCTTACCATGCCCATGCGAACTTTGAAGCCAATATGTCCATCGGCAGGGAATGGGACCGCGGGTTTGACTGGCGGCTGAGGCTTTATGGCTTTGGCGCTATAGGCATGGCCAACATCGGCTATCCGTGGGCACGGGCCTTTCTCATGTTCGAAGGCAATGTCCGTAGCACTCACCGATTTGGGATTTTTGCTGAGGGTTATTTTGGATTCGGCAACCAAGAGAGGGTCAATACCCATCATTTCGATGGCTATGCCGACATCCGCCACCAGAATATCGATGCCGGTCTGAAATACACCTATGTCTTTGAGATCTGGGGGCAGCTCTCCTTTGCCTACACCCGCCGTCTTTATGCCCATTCCTTCCCCGAGAATGTGAATTTCTTCACCATCAGCTACATGCTGCCGTTCTCCTTATTCTAAAGACGGCATTTGTTGAAAATGACGTGAATTTTTGAAAAGGTATTGTGTTAGTTTAATGAAGTTTTATATTATGGGGTAAGAAGACCTACTGAAGTAGCAGCACAAGATTTTCATAGGCAAAGAAAAAAATGTTATTTCATCAAGCTAAAAAAATAATAAGCCAGCACAAAAAGCACCTTGTGCGGTTAGGGGTTCGTGCACTAGCGCTTTTTGGATCCGTTGCCAGAAATGAAGGGTCTTCAAAAAGCGATGTTGATGTTTTAATAGATTTTGATCCCAAAAAAGGACTTTTTGATTTTATGGATATCAAAAGCTACTTGGAAGAGCTTCTTGATTGTGAAGTTGATTTAGTGACAAAAAATGCCCTGCACCCCGCACTTAAGAAACGAATTTTACAAGAAGCAAAATATGTCTTCTAGGGACTGGGCTTTTCGTATCCAAGATATTCTTCGAGCAATCGACAAAATTGAATCGTTCATTAAAGGTATGACTTTGAGCAAATTCCAAAAAAATGAATTGGTGATCGATGCAGTTGTAAGAAATCTCGAAATTATAGGTGAGGCAAGTAAAAGTATTCCCATAGCAGTGAGACGTAAATATCCGGATATTCCATGGAATCAAATGGGCGGGATGCGCAATATTTTGATCCATGAATATTTTGGGGTAGATATCAAAATAGTATGGCGTACTGTAAAAAAATCGTTACCTATACTCTATAAGCAATTACGACAAATCCCTTCAGAGAAAAATAGAGCTTCCTAACGATCAGCTATATGCCCCCTTTTCTCTGTTCTAATTTCCTGAAAATGAGTCTCTTAACATTACTGTTCAATAAAGGGCAATTCCTTGTATAATTGCTGCGAAAAAGAAGTAACTATATCTTACAATCGGCTAATGAATGCCTTTATATCCCGCTGAACTAACCTTTCGGCTCTTGAACACAAGCGACTTCTTGCTCCAAGACGGTCAGCCTTTCCGCTTGCCTCAAAGCGCGATTGCGCTGGCTTGTGCAGTTAGCTGCACAGCGTCGGCTGTTTTTGCATGCCTGCACTTATGCGCTCTTTATGGCGTGCAGGCGACCCTTCAATCAATCAACATTTGTTCAGGGGTATTATTCCCTGATGCTCATGTGGCTGCTGTGCGGTTGAGGCAGCTAGTGCAAGCCGCTTTTTATTCTTTTGTTGCGATTTTTGAAGCAGCGAGAGGCCATCCGGCGTATCTTTTAGAAAAGCATGCACAGCTGGGTCATTTCTCCTGGAAAAGAATGGAAGAAAAAGTCCGGAGTCATGCGCGGGATACCCATACCTTTCTGGAAAAGGCCCGCCAGGCGTTGAGAACTCTGAATCAGCCTTCTCCTAACTCTGTAAATTCTCTCATCAAATTCTTGGCGGCACCTATCATTCAAAAAGATCAGTTGCTGGCTCAGGCTCGTGAAGATTTTGAAAAAGCTCGAGCAAACTATGCCGATTATCAGAACATTGCCCAAAAAATCAATCTGCGGCCTATCCCATGGGCTGGAGAGGAAGTGGCAGTTTCTTTACAGAACGCTCCGCTGGTGATTGAAGAATTGAGGAAAAATGTTTTCTTGTTTTATCAGCAATCTGTTCAGGCTCTTTCTCAGGAGCTGCAAGGGATATTTGATGATCTGACGGCAAAATTAATTACGATTGAAGAGGCATCCTTAAGAATTCAGCAGGCAGGGAAAACACGTCAAGAGCTTTTACCTGCAGCGCCGGCTTTTAAATCGCTTCTTCCTTGGAAAGACGAAGCAGAGCTCTTACAAAAGATTGCAGAAATCAGTTCCGAGCTCCCTGTCCTGGAATGGTTTCCCTGCTGTATAATCCCTGACTTTCCTGTTGAAATATGGGAACAGTTTTTAAAAAGATCATCTCTAAATGATCTTTTCAAGCTGCGCTTTCTTAACGAACGCTATCGCCAACAAATCGATGAATATCTATGCCGTGTTCAATGTCTTGATCCAACACTTGATTGGGCACGCATAAAACTGTCTTTTATTTGTCTTCGCCAGGATATGGTAGCATGTCAAGAATTCATTCCTGCCCATTGGCTCATTCCACAGCAGGGCAGTGTTTTAATCGGTTTCTTGAACTATTTGAAAGAGATATCGACAGCAGATTTGCTTTATTTTATTGAGAAGATGCAGGCAAAAAATAAAATTCCTAAGAATCTTTTGAATTTTATACACAGAACTCTCCGTTTTCATCGCTGCACTCCGACGAACCGACCTTTGCAGGCTTTAACCTCCTTGCAGCGAGATTGGTCCTATCGAAACGATCCGCGTTTTCTGGAAATTTTATGCTTCCATGCTAAAAGCCCTACTCAAGTTTTTCACAACAGCAATCTCTCCGTTTTGCCAGGGATGCCGGTTGTTCTAAGACGTTTATATAGAGATCGATTTACTCTCAACGGAGGAAACACATTAACCCATTGGGCAGCAACTCTTGAAGACAAGGTTTCTTGTCTCCGAGAGCTTCGTGAAGCAGGTGCTACGTTCGAAGAAAGAAATGATCGTAAGGAAACCCCTTTACATCTGGTGGCCTCAAAATCTCAAAAGGGTCCAGCGCTGACTTTTCTACTTGAATGCGGAGTTAAAGCCGACGTGCGGGATAGTGAGGATAAAACTCCACTACAGCGATGCTCGGAACTTATCAATGCCGGGCTATTACTCAATTATCGATGTGAAATAATGGCTGATTTGCTTGTCTATCATTATAAAGACCACATTTTTACCAAAGAAGATCGTATTTCTGTTCTTGAGGGAGAAAAATTAAAAACATTCCTCTCTTGGGCTGGGTTTTATAAGAGGCTCGATGTCATAAAAATTATTCTGCCCACCTGCATTGAAATCCCTATTGAGGATCTTTTGGAGCTGCTGTGCTATGTTCCGAAAGAAAGGCCCATATTGCTTTTGCTTGCTCAACTTGGATTAAGATTTAGAAATAGGGAAACTATGGCGCATTGGGCTGTTGAAATAGGTCGACTGGATGTGCTGCAGGCTTTTTATCAGGCGGGTCATTCATTGGAAGAGACGAATGATAAGCAGGAAACGCCCTTGCATCTTGCAGTCATGGGATGGCCAAAGATGGATGTACTTGATTTTTTACTTCGGTCAGGTGTGAAAGCTGACGCCCGCGATCGTGAGGGCAAAACTCCCTTGGAGAGATGTTTTGAAAATGAAGATGAACAATTTATCTTCCTTGTTCACTCGGAGACGGTTGCCTCTTTGCTTGTCTATCAATATAAGGACCATCTTCCTTCAAAAGAAGAACGAGTTTCTCTTTTTATTAAACGAAGATTAAAAAGATTTATCTCCTGCTTTACCGACACAAAAAAATATGCTGCTGCTTTAAAAATTATTCTCCAGATGCATGCAGATGTGCCTATTGAGGATCTTTTTAATATAACTCCTTATTTTTCTCATTTTGATGGAGCTGTTCTCGCGGCTCAATTAGGGTTAAAATTCAGAAACGGAGATACCATGGCGCATTGGGCTGCCCGCGAAGGAAGATTAGATGTGCTGAAAGCTTGCCATTCCTTTGAAGAGAAGAATGATCAGCAGGAAACGCCTTTGCATTTTGCAGTAGAGAGACCCCTAACTATCACTGTGCTCGATTTCTTGCTATCGCAGGGTGTTCAAGCAGGCGTTCAAGATGGGGATGGAAAAACTCCTTTCCAGAGGTCTTCAACTTATGAAACCCTTTCTGCTTTGATCATCTATCAGTATAAAGATAAACCTCTGCCTAAAGAAAAATTTATTCCAGAACAGCTGGACAGATTTGTATTATGGGCCCGCACCCAGAAAAAGTCCGAGGTTTTGAAAATCATCAACCAGGCCTATGCGGATATCCCTATTGAGGAACTGATAAAGCTTTCTCCTCAGTTGTTTTTCTTGAGGCGTGCTTTCACTAAGACTAGAGAATCAGATCTGGACACCATCAATGGGAGAGTTCAATAAGTTTTCCTTGGATAAAATTCCGCAGGGGCTTATTTTTTTTCTCCATCATGAGGTTTCTATGCGAATCATTTCACTGTTGCTACTATGGGTTGTTACTCTTTCAGCGGAATTGCGTACTTTTTATCCGCCGATTGAACCGAACCGGACAGGATTTCTTTCTGTAGAGGGAGGGCATCAGATTTATTGGGAAGAGTCGGGCAATCCGGAAGGAAAGCCCATTCTGTTTGTCCATGGAGGACCTGGATTGGGGACGGAAGCCTACCACCGCGGCTTTTTTAATCCTGCATATCGGATTATTTTGTTCGATCAAAGGGGATGCGGAAAAAGTCTTCCATTTTCCAATATAGAGAATAATACGACCTGGGACCTTGTCAACGATATGGAGGCGCTCCGTGAACATTTAGGGATCGAGAAATGGGTTGTTTTTGGAGGTTCCTGGGGCAGTACGTTGGGACTGACCTATGCCATTAAACATCCCGACAGAGTCGAGGGGATGATTTTACGCGGGATTTTTCTGTGCCGATCTAAAGAAATCGAGTGGTATTACCAATCCGGAGCAAATCGGATTTTTCCCGATCTCTGGGAAGACTATATCGCTCCCATTCCTTTGGAAGAACGGGCCGATTTTGTCAAAGCCTTCTATAAAAGGCTGACTTCAGAAAATAAGGAAGAACGGCTGCAGGCCGCCAAGGCGTGGTCAGGTTGGGAAGGAGGGACGTCCAAGCTCAGGTACGACCCTTCTTATTTTTCTTATTTTACCCTCGATGCCAAGGCAGATTCTATTGCCCGGATCGAGTGCCATTACTTCATCCACAACACGTTTTTTGAGACCGATAATTGGATCATAGAAAATATCAACGCCGTGCGGCATATTCCGTGTATCATCATTCAGGGGCGCTATGATATTGCCTGTCCCATTGAGAGCGCCTGGGAGCTTCATCGCGCATGGCCTGAGGCCCAGCTTAAGATTATTCCGGATGCAGGGCATGCGGCTACAGAACCCGGCACCCTGGATGCGCTTATCCAGGCGACGGACTCTTTTCTCAGCCTTAACCTATCCAACTAAAAACCTCCAAAAATGGACGAAAAATTTTAATTGGATAGGTTCTGGGTCGGTTGAAAAATCCTAGAGAAAAAGAGACCGCTTATTTAATATAGTTGGATGAAAAACTTAAGAAAGACTCTGTTTTTACTCTTTGCTGCCATCGGGGGTATTTTCTTGTGCCCTTCTAAGCTATTGGCCGCCCCGAAGGTGTACGATTGTTTTAATTTCTATAATGAGCTTGAGCTTTTGGAACTTCGGTTAAATGAGCTCAACGATTATGTCGATAAGTTTGTGCTTGTCGAAGCCTGCGAGACGCAGAATGGGAAGCCTAAAAAGTTTTATTTTGAAGAAAACAAACATCTATTTGAAAAGTTCAAGGATAAGATCATCCATGTCAAATTGACAGAGCCTTTCCAGATAAAAAGAAAGGTGTTTGAAAGAGAGCGTTATCAGCGGGCCCAGATTTTGCGGGGACTGAAAGGCGCCAAGCCGGACGATATTATTTTTATTTCAGATTTAGATGAGATCATCCGCGGAAGCAAGGTCGCTGAAATTGTTGAGCTGATTTCTTCCAAGAAAGCCGAGGCTGCCGTTCTTACGCAGACTATGTACTATGGATTTATGAATCGCCTACAGGCTGATGCATGGAGAGGTCCTGTCTGCTCCACCTACAAAGTGGTCAAGAGGATCTCTCCCTCCTTGACACGGAGATTAAGGAACTTAGGACCTAGGAAATTGAAAAAAGCGAAATTGTCGAAGATTGAGCTCATTCCGAATGGAGGATGGCATTTCACTTCCATGGGCGGCCTCGATCGCTTTATCCTTAAAATTGAGTCGTGTGCTCATGTTGAACTCGATACGCCGGAATATAAAAACAAGCAAAGACTCTTAGCTGAGATACGTAATCTGCCTCTCAAGCCGATCGATGAAAGCTTTCCTCGCTTTTTGCAGGAGAATCAAGACCGTTTTAAGAAAATGGGTTTTATTGAGGAGTAAAATTTGAGATCAGGAGTCGTTAAGGAGTCCTGATCTCAAAAAGATCGCGATTACATATGTCGGAGATTACGGCACATTCTGTGCAGTTCTCGGGACATTTTGTTCAATTTAGTTGCTAATTTCATTCTTCGTGCTCTCATAGCCTTTGTGCGCCATTGTTTAGCCATAATATCCTCTTTTTTGGTTATGTCATAGGTATACCCTGACATATTTAATATACTAAATGATTATTAAGTTATAATTAATTTTTGATATTTATTTGAATTAAATCGTAACTTCTTGCTTATCAATCTGATAATAGAATTTGAGATCAGGAGGCCCTGCTGGTGTCAGAGATCCTGATCTCAAAAAGATCGCAATTTTTAGTAGCCTTTCAGATGACGGCACATTCTATATAGTTCTCGGGACATTTTACCTAATTTTTTTGATAATCTCATTTTTTTTGCTCTAAAAGCTTTTGAATGGAAAAATTTTGTTTTAGCCATATATCCTCGTTTTGTTTTGCGTCATGGGTGTCCCCTGACATTTTTAATATACTAAATTGATATTAATTTAGTATTAATTTGTGGCAATTTTTTAAACAAAAACGGAAGTTATTTGAAATTAGCTACTTGATGCGGACTGCTACGGTGGCCACATAACTTTTGCAATGGCTGATAGATAGGAGAATCTGCGGGTGGTTGAATTGGTCTTTAAGGGCATCGGAGAAAAAGACTTCGGGCTTGCCTTGGTCGTTGTTGATGATCTCGATATCATGGAACGAGGCTTGCTTACCGAAGCCTGAGCCGAGGGCCTTAACGATGGACTCTTTGGCTGAAAACCGGGCTGCGTAGTGGGGCATAGGGTCGGCGTGCTTCTTGCAATACGCCTGTTCCCGCTTGGTAAAAAGCTTCTGGATGAAGCGATCGCCTTGGGCTTCGATCGCTTCTCGGACCCGTTCGATCTCTAAAATGTCATTGCCGATCCCCAAGATCATTGATCCTCGTCAAGAGGCTCGTCTTCTTGGTAGTTGGCCTCTCCTTCCTCATCGGCCACGTTGCAGAAGATCATACGGCCTGAAGTCGTATGTTTGACGGAAAGCACCCGCGCCTCAATTGTATCGCCGATGTAATCGCCGCCGCCGTTGACCACGACCATCGTGCCGTCTTCCAGGTAGCCAACACCTTGGCGAGGCTCTTTGCCGTACCGCTGGATTTTGATCTTGATCAGTTCTCCGCCTTCCATGAGGGGTTTTAAAGCATTAGAAAGGGCGTGGATATTGACGACGGTGACTCCTTCGATTGTCGCCATTTGGACGCGGCTGATATCTGCGCTGAGGATATTCGCATCGAGAAGACGGGCAAGCCTGACGATTTTGCCCATCATATCTTTGACTTCGGGAAAATCAGTGTCATTATAGCGGAGTTCCAAGTGGGGAACGGTTTCGAGTTTTTTGATCACTTCAAGACATCTCTTAGCGCGGCCCTTGGAATGTTCATCTCCTACCTCTGCTTGGGCATAAAGTTCTTTGATGACAAAGCGGGGAAGAATGAGCTGGTGGTCTAAAAGGCCTGTCGAGGCCAGGTCGATGATCCGAGGATCGGCCAGGACCGACACATCGACAACAAGGTCTTTTTTCTTCTGTGCGGCCTGAGTGAAGCGGACAAACGGAATGCTGATATACAGCTCGTCGCTGGACCTCAGCGTCATGATCGTTCCTAAATAGACGCCAAAAAGGAAAATGGCGATTTTAATGATTTCAAGAGTTTGAGGCTGCAAGACGACAGAGATCGAGCTGAAGTCGAGGATTGCAGAGAACACGAGTAAAAGCGCCTCTCCCATCAAATAACCGATGAAGAGTCCAATGATAGCTATATTGAATGACCGAAGATTAAATCGTCGGAAGGCCATATCAAAACCGATGAGCAGGCTGCCGAAGATGAGGCCGAGCATAATGCCTAGCATCGTATTGCCAAAGGTATGGCCCGACGGCGTCGAGTGCATATAGATGGTCATGAAGATGACGCTCAGGATCACAAAAAACGTTCTTAGAAAGGCGAGTGAAATATTCATAATTAATATAAGTCCTTTTTTGAAGGGAGTCTACAGTTAGGTCGTTTTTTGGACAAGAGTTCTATTTCTCTCTGTTTTCAATATTTATTCTTCAAATTTTAGATATTAAATCACAATTATTTTAGTTCATTTTTAATCTGTGCGAAATTAATCTCGATGCCGTGGAATTAATAAATTGGTGGAAAAATGAAAAAACTTATGACGATTGGTCTTCTCGCTTCATCTTTTGTTTTTGCAGATGAAGCTTCGCAAGAGGTTGCTTCCATAATGCAAGCTCCTGCTCTGGCTCAAACAGAATCTCAACCTGTGGAGGCTTCTTACGGATATATCAGCCTTGGACTGGGGCCATTCCCAATCCCTGCACCTCTTCTTGGAATTGGCGGAAGATATCAAAAGGGGCATCATGGATTTGATGGTTCTCTCCAATTCTTTACCCTCGGAAAATATTTCACGATTGCCAAGGAAAATTTCAACTTTCTCTATTATTTCAAACCTAATCTCGCTTCCCAGTTTTATGTAGGCGGCGGGATTGGATTCACAGAAATTTTCGAGCATCATTTCGATGCGTATGTTTCTCCTCAGTTGGTATTAGGAAAACAATATACGAACGAGGCAGGAGACGTCCGGTTTTTCCAAGTACAGATCGATCCTGTGTTCGTTCGTTTGAACCATGCTGAAGGAAACTTCCATCGCAATATCGCAACCTTCCCTGCGGTCGTGCTTTCATACGGGATCTGTTTCTAAAGGATCTTTTTTGCTTTTAATTCCTCGTTTGTTAGGATGGCCTAATGATTTTATCCAAACGCACATGGTTGATTATTTCAGGAATTAAATGGTTAGGAATCGGTGTCATGCTCCTCACAAAGGGGCTGCGCCTGATTACTTCCGCTGCCGAGCAGATCAGCGTGGAAGCTCCGCTGATCAAAGCTTTTCAATCTTTTGCAGGCAGCCGCCATCAAAGCGCCCTGCTCATTATCTGCTTGGGCCTATTCATCGGCTTTATTAAAGGCCGCACTGTTTTGTCCAAGACCGTCGGCCGGATCGCCGATAGGATCAATCTCCATCCCGGCAGTTTAAGCCTTAAAGAGGCCTACGATCAGAAATATTGGATCGTCATCGGACTGATGATGGGACTAGGCATGATGTTCAAGTTTCTTCCGATCTCTATCGATATTCGCGGCGGGATCGATGTGGCCATCGGTTCAGCCTTGATTAATGGCGCAATGCTCTATTTCAGACGTATCGTAGCTCCTCAGGCAAAGGTTTAGTTATACTGCGGTCGGCATGAAACGTTGATTTGGGCCCGCGCGAAAACTCCCGCGGGCCCAAATCAACGTTTCATGCCGACCGCAGTATAATTTCATGAGGATTTAATTTTGACCCTGCTGAATTATCTTTATTGGGATCCTTCCAAAGCTTTGATCCCTTGGAACCTGCCGATCTTGGACCGTCCTCTTTTGTGGTACGGTTTTTTGTTTGCCTTAGGCTTTTTGCTGGCTTACGGCATCCTTCTCATTCTATTAAGGCATGAGACGGCAAAAGAGGTTAGAGCTAATGCCAAGAAAATCGCTGATAACCTGACTTTCTATGGTATTTTAGGGACGGTGATCGGGGCCCGTCTTTTCGATGTGTTGTTTTATGAAAACTGGAACGCAATCCTGAGAGACCCTTGGTCCGTCTTTAAAGTCTGGGAAGGGGGCCTTGCCAGCCATGGGGGAGTCTTTGGGATCTTAATTGCCTTGGCACTCTTTCAGAAACGGCACCGATTCTGCTCTTGGGTGCATCTGCTTGATCTGCTTGTCTTGCCGGCCGGCATTATCGCTTTTTTTATCCGCATCGGCAACTTTATCAATCAAGAGATTTTAGGTAAGCCAACCGATATGCCGTGGGCGGTGATTTTCGGCCATCCCGCCGATGGAAGTTTTCCGGTGCCGCGGCATCCTGTGCAGCTCTATGAGGCGTTTTACTATCTGGCCGTATTTGGGATATTGTGGTTTTTCAGGAAGAGATGGAGTTCTTGGAAAGAGGGGAGGCTTGCCGGTCTTTTCCTGGTGGTGATTTTTACCTTCCGGCTCTTCATTGAATTCTTCAAAGAAGAACAGAGCTGGTGGCTCTACGGATCGTCAGCGACGATGGGGCAGCTACTCAGCGTGCCCCTCATCGCTCTGGGATTATACTTGATGTTCAGAAGATCGACTCATTTCACATAGAGCGTATTGAAGAAAGTTAGGCCCATCCCTGACGACCATCCTACTTGGTTCGATGCTTCCCCTGCTGTATTCAAATAGATGATCACCGGAACACTTGAATTAAAATATGTCATAAAAAACTGTTGTGCTCTGTTTTGCAGTGAGACCGCAGCTGGAGAAGGATTAGAAATCCCCGGGATCGCCCCCAATTCAAGACCTACAACTGTTGAGTAAAAATCCTCATTATAAGAGAAAGCACCCGCCGGGTTTCGTGGATATCCAAAGCCTCGCGGAGTTTTACCGTCGAGAATGGCATAGCACTGTTCAAAGGAAGTAGCTTGAAGATTAAAAGAGATCAAAGACCAATACATGACAAGCTGTCCTGCATCGACATACGGTTTCATTTCTAGATAGAAGCCATTGCAAATGGGGCAATTAGGCTCTCCAAACACATAAACAGTGCGAGGGGCATCTTTCTTGCCTAAGCGGAAACCGGCAAACTTTTTGTGTTGAGAATAGAGGAAATTGGACCAAGCTTGAGGAATAACGGCCATACTGATGTTTAACGTTGTATTTCCATTCATACTGTCTATCACTGATCCTCCAGCAACAGCATATTGGTCGTTACTGTCAATAAAGATGATTTGCTGTCCTCCCCCTTCTCTAGGTCCGACATAGGCTTGGAGGTTATATTCATCGAAGGCTGGATTGAGCCTTGTCAAGCCATTTTTTATGGCTTGGATTTCGGAAGGGCTTGTGATCACAGTGCATCCAAAAAGGAGATACAGCCCGGATTGATCGACATATCCTTTTTCTTTCGGAACATTAGGGTTGGGTGAAGTAACTTCGTAATACTGAAGGTTGGCGAGATTGCCATAAACTTTTGCAGAAATGCCAGTCGGATAATAACCGCCCCACGCTTGCAACACAGTCTGTAAAGCGAGCTCTGAAAAAAGAGAGGACGAGCTTAATAGCAATGCGCTAAGGATAAATGATTTTAAGAAAGTTAATTTCATTGTTGCCCCCTATGGCTTAAATTGAAAAAAACATTTTCAGTGTTAAAAATTATTTTGTCAATGCTCAAAAACATTTTGATAAATTTTCGAAATCTGTTAAAACATGGAAAAGAGGTACTTAAATGTTAAAGACAACCGCTCTGCTCTCGGCACTCACAATGTTCTGTTGCCAAGTCTATGGCCAGGAAGATCAAGCACAACAAGAAAGTGCTGATTTAGCTAGCTCAGATCAAGAACTAACGTTCTGCCGGCCCAGGGAAGCTAGGCCGTGTGTTGTTGCCCCCAGGGTCTGTTGTGAAGAGCCTAAGCGGCATGGAGTCTACTTAAGCGTAAGCGGGGGAGTTAATTTTGCAAACCAGGAAGCAATCGCCGATGCAGAGACTACGTTGAAGACTGGTTATGTTTTCACTGCGGCTGCAGGATATCTTTTCAAGTTTGGGGTGCGGATTGAATTAGAGGCTGCTTATCGCCGTAATAGGATCCATCAGCGACATATCGACCATTTCGATATAGAGCTCGATGAAAAAGCGAAGGGGTATTTCCAGTCGATGGCTTATATGATGGATTTTCTATACGACATTCCAACGAATTATTGGATCGTGCCCTACTTTGGGGGCGGGGCAGGATGCGCTTATAACCACCATCATTTCAGGGTCAAAGATTTTAGTGGGGTAGTCTACATCGATCAGAATAAGAATGGGTTTGCCTGGCAGGGAATCGGAGGACTAGCCTTTGTCTTCGACCACTTTGATATAACATTAGAATATCGGTATTACAAACCCAACGTCAAAAAGTATAACGATCAAAACGTCCTCTTAGGCCTGAGATACCATTTTTAAATACTAGATGGATCGCCATTTACGATGGGTCAACTGCTCAGCGTGCCCTTCATTGCTCTGGGCCTGTGGCTGATGGTGAGAAAATCAAAGCCTTAGAGAGGCTTTGCACTCTTAAAATTCTACCTGCGGATTTTCCAGTAATTTGTTTTTCGACCACAAAGCCTCGGCGATAGCCGGATGCAATCTTCGAAAATCATCCGTTAACGAGGCAGCCAGTGAGCCCAAAATATCAGGGCTTAAATGCTGCAATGTCTCTCCGATCGCTTTTTCAATGGTTTGACGTGAACCGAGCTCAGCGGTTGGCTTTTTTATATAAGCTAGAATGATCGTTTCAAAAGCTGCTTTTTGCCTGTTAGTGTCCTTAATGCGACTGGCGAGGTCCAAAGCCCGCAAGATATTGAAAGCTGGCTGTTTCGTATAATCTATCAGAAGAACATGAAGATTTCGAGGGTCGGAAATGTTTTCTGCCAGTGCGTATGCGCGTGTGAAATCGAGCCTAGATCCGTCCTGTAGATATCTCTGCAGTGTTTTATACAGCACCGTTTCTCTGGCATCATCTGAAAGCACCGCTGTTCTGCCAATGATCGACTGAATATTAGAATCGGGTCTTTCGAATTTTTCCCAGAAAATGGAGCAATAAGCTTCAATTTTCTGCTTCCTGTCAGGAAGCTTCTTAGCCTCCTCAAATCTTTGAGTCATCTCTGCATCGGCTTTTGTCTCTGCAGGCGAAAAGTAAGCTGTAAGATATCCAAGTAGTGATGACATATTTTTCCTTAAATTATTATTATAAGGTTAATTATACATAAAAATAATTATAAATTCAATTAATTATTTAATATTTTTACTGACTTAACTTACTGATAATAAGTAAGTAATGATATTCATTGGGACTTACGGTCGAACGGAAGGAGGGGGAGCTGCTTCTTGCAGAGCTCTTCAAGCTCTTCTGGGGTGAGCCCATGGTGCCATTCAAAGAACCGCTCGACGGTCGATTGGGTAGGTGGTGAGGCTGCATACCATTCGAACTTAGAGAGGATCTCGGCCCGGACTTCGGCTTGAAGGACAAAATCAGCCAGGAAGGGGTATTTCTCAATGTAGTCTTCTACCGTTCCTTTTTGCCGGAGATGCTCTAGAAGCTGGTTGTTCTCGATGCGGAGGCAGCGGTAGACGAGGTCTCCTTGGACAGTCCAGAGGTTGATTTTATGCTCCACTTCGATCCAGTTGGCCGATGCTGTTAAAGCTTTAGCCTTTTTAAAGAACTCCTGGGCTGCTTCCGCGGCGCTATCCAGACCTTGATCGGGATTATCAATGAGTAGATTGATGATTTCTTTTTCGAGGGGGGGGTTGTCTTTCAGGGCATAAAGCGCTTCACGGACTTGGGCCTGGAGCTCTTCTTGGGAAAGCTTGGGATTTTTTCCTGTAGCTTCCAGCATGAACTTGATGATCAATTTATCCCAGGTATCAAACTCATCATAAGGGTTGGCCATAGCAGGGACTTGTACGGGAGGAATGAGATGGCGCTCTACCGCCCAAATGGTCTTTGTGATGTGCTGCATCATCGGGCGGATGCCGTCATAGGCAGCAAGGCATTCGCTGATTTTTAAAGCCAGCTGCTGGGCTAGCAAATATGGATGGAAAGAAAAGCTCTTTTTAATCCCCAGGAATTGCTTGAGGTTTTCCCGGATCAAGAACCCGAGGTTGAGCTTTCCTTCTTTGGTCAAAGCCTCTTTTTGATTTTCGAAAGCTTGAGAAAAATAGGCGACTTTTTCCCAAACCTTTTTCAAGGCTGAGACGCCAAGACGGTAGTGGGGGAATTTTTTCTTAAACTCAGGAGAGATTTTCTCAATGAGCTTTTCCTGTATGTAGACCGACCATTTTTTGGCGGTCCCAGCGTTTTTGAATTCTTCTTTAACTTTGCGTGTTAGGAAAAGATTGAGTTCAGAATACGGATCATGGAGATCGGGCGATTCATCGATAGGATGTGTAGAAGGAATGACTGCAGATGCGGGATCGATGGGTAGAGTGGTCTCTGGCTGAGAAGCTGGCCAGTGAGGGTGGGGGCCTGTTTTTTTTTCTCCCATGAATTTGTCCATGTATTATTACAAGTTAAATTCACTCTTATCTGACCCCATTTTTTTCTTCAATAGTTTTTGAAGAAAATCTTTATATTTTTTTTAAAATGTTTTTCTTGACTTGACCTGATGAGAACATCAAAATAAACGCATATGATTAAATTTCTCGCCTATTTTCTTGCCTTTACGCTGCCGGGAATTTGCCCAATAAAAGATCAGGAGGGTTGCTTGTCTGAATGCCGTTTCAATGGAAAAAAGTGCATCATGACAGAGAAAGAATGGAGAGATTCATTGACGCCTGAGCAATATCGTGTCTTAAGAGGCAATGGGACGGAGCCGCCCTTTGAAAATGCCTATTGCGACAATAAGGCGGAAGGAATTTATGAATGTGCAGGATGCGGGCTTCCACTTTTCAGCTCCGAGGCCAAGTATGACTCAGGAACAGGCTGGCCTAGCTTCTGGCAGCCGATCAGTCCTGAAAATATACGTTTAGAGGAAGATTACAGCCTTCCGGAGCCTCGGATTGCGGTCGAATGCAGCCGCTGCGATGGTCGTTTGGGGCATCTTTTTCCCGATGGACCTCGTCCAACTGGCAAGCGGTACTGCCTGAACTCGGCCGCTTTGAAGTTCGTTCATAAATGAAGTTCTTCTCTAAAGAAATGTAGACCTACTTCCTTCTTCCTATTAAGATTATCCTTATGACTGTCAATAAGGAAAATTCCTTTAAGGGTTTTTGCGAGAAAAAAGCTTTGGAAATCACTCCTTGGGAAGAAGCTACTCC
>Ga0182024_10002652_pt1 | contig 43993 bp, 31 predicted proteins | sample P32metaG_FD_120480 | JGI IMG/M metagenome (GOLD analysis project Ga0182024, IMG submission 120480) | Permafrost microbial communities from Stordalen Mire, Sweden - P3-2 metaG (Illumina Assembly) | ecosystem: Environmental > Terrestrial > Soil > Wetlands > Permafrost | place: Sweden: Stordalen... | reverse complement strand
GGTGTTTGAGTGTTGGAAGGCCGCCTGTCTTAAACTCACAGGATCCCCGCCGTGGCGGATGAAAAACACGGATCTGCCGTTCGGGATTCGGACGGGGTGAAGCCGGCTTCAGTTCAGATTTTCCGATTTTGTTTTACCAGCGCGGTCTTACGAGCCGCGACCAAAGGGAGCGGTTATAAAAAGTGATTTCACGTAGCTGATCTTATATCGGCCCTTGTGGGGCAGGCGACAAAGCGCGCAGGCCGCTCGTGCCGTTGCGCGCGATTCATGATGAGCGCAGGCCGCTCGTGCCGTTGCGCGCGGCTCGTGTCGCCTGCCCCGCAAAACTCGACCACTGTCAACTTGAAAGGCCGAATCTCGTCCAAACGGAAGTGGAGCGCCCCGCAAATTTCCGCGACTCTAAGACGATGATCCCGATTCGCTTTTCAACCTTACGATTCGCCCGCTACACCGCCCTCGCCAGTGCGATATCCTTTTATGCAGCAGCGCCGACCGGGCCGTGGGAGGTTCCATGAGTCTCCGCGAACAACTTCACGCATACATTGCGCGACTGGAACAACGTCTGCGCTGGAGCGCACTGCTGCGCGGCCTGGCGATTCTCACCGGGAGTGCTCTCATGGCGACGCTGGTGCTCGTCTCGATCGCCAACGCGCTCGCGTTTTCCAATGGAAGCGTGACCGCCGCGCGCTTCGGACTGATCCTGATTCTGGCGATCGCCGCTGCCGCCGGGTTGGCGTTGCCTCTGCGCCGTTTGACTCGCCGCCGCGCGGTGGGTACGGCCGAAGCCCGCTTCCCGCAATTCGAGCAGCGCCTACGACTTTCGCCGAGCGCGACGGCCGCGATCCCTTTATTGAACTGTTGGCCGCGGACACTCTCCAAGTCGCGCAATCCGCCGAGCCCACGGAAATGGTCACCGGCCGGCGCCTGTGGAGCTCGCTCGCGATCGGCGCGGGCGCCTTCGCGGTCCTGATCTGGATGATCGCCGCTGGACCGGGATTTCTCGGCTATGGCGCATCGCTGCTGTGGACCGGTCCGCATCACGACAAGCCCGCGCTTTACGATCTGCGCGTGGCTCCGGGCGACGCGGTGGTGCGCCGCCACGCCGACCAGATGGTTTCCGCGATTCCCACAGGGTTTCGGTCGCCGACCGTGAAGTTGTATGCCCGCTTTCAGAGCTCTTCGAAATGGGAAGAGATTACGATGCAGCCGCAGGGAGCCGGCAGTTTTGGCGGCGGTTACGAATTTCTGTTTGCAGGTTTGCCGGAGAACGTCGAGTACTATGTCACCGCCGGTGCGATGACGTCGAAGCACTATAGCATTCACGTCACCGATTTGCCCTCGGTGCGGCAGATTCGCGTCACCTATCATTACCCCGCGTGGACCGGCATGCCGCCGGAGACTGAAGAGCGCGGCGGCGATCTGCGCGCCGTCAACGGAACCGAGGCCGAACTCGAGATCTCGACCGACCGGCCGCTGGCGAGCGGCGAGATCACGCTCGATAGCGGGAAGCAGATTCAACTTACGGGCGGGCAGAATAATGTTTATCGCGCCACCGTCAAAATGGAGCAGGATGGCGTGTATCACGTCGCCGGCGTTGCGGAGGGCCAACCCGTTCGCGTCAGCGAGGACTTTTTCATCGAGGCTCGCAAAGCCGAACCTCCTCAGATTGCATTGGTGCGTCCGGGCCGGGGCGACTATCGCGCGAGCCCCATTGAAGAGGTAACGGTTGCCGCCAAGGCCACCGACGAATACGGTCTCAAGGGCGTCGAGCTGCATTACTCCGTTAACGGCGGCCCCGAAACTACCGTGGATCTGCTCAAGGAGAAGGGCAAGAAACAAGCCGACGGCTCGACCACACTTTCGCTGGAGGCTTTCAAGCTGGTTCCGGGCGATCTGGTGAGCGTCTACGCCACGGCCAAGGACGCCAACGCCGAAGCGCACACGGATATGATGTTCATCCAGGCCGAGCCGTTTGAGCGCGAGTTTTCACAATCGCAACAGGGGGGCGGCGGAGGAGGAGGCGGCGGAGGTGGAGGCGATCAGCCCGCGCAGATTTCGCAGCGGGAAAAGGAAATCATATCGGCTACTTTCAAACAAGAGCGGGACAAGAAATCCACCCAACAGCAGGCCACCGACATCGCCAAGCTACTGTCGCAATCGCAAGCGACTTTGAAAGATCAGGCCGATTCGCTTTCGCGGCGCTTGCAAGCTCGCGAGTTGACCGACGAGGTGCAGGCCATCAGCGAGTTCCAGAAGCATATGATCGCGGCTTCCGACGCCATGGCGCCGGCCGCGCAACAATTGGAGCATGAAAAGTGGAAAGACGCGATCCCCAATGAGCAGAAAGCTCTGCAAGCGCTGCTGCGCGCCGAAGCCACGTTCCGGCAAATTCAGGTCGCCTTCGGACAGCGCGGCGGAGGTGGAGGCGGTGGAGGTGGGGGCGCGGCGCGGGATCTGGCTGCGCTTTTCGATCTGGAGCTCGATACCGAGAAAAATCAGTACGAGACGCAGCAAACCGCGCCGACTTCCGCCGAGCAGAAGGCGAAAGAGATCGACGACGCGCTGAAGAAGCTCGATGAGCTGGCCAAGCGCGAAGAGAACCTGGCGCAGCAGCAGCGCAACGGCACGCAGACGGCCGAGCAAAAGTGGCAGCAGGAAATGTTGCAGCGCGAGGCGGAACAGCTTCAGCGCCAGATGGAGCAACAGCTTTCTCAGAATGGCCAAAAGGGTCAACAGAGCCAATCGAGTCAGCAAGGGCAGCAGGGTCAACAGGGACAATCGGGTCAGCAAGGACAGCAGGGTCAACAGTCAGCTTCGGGGCAATCCGGCGGGCAGTCGGGGCAAAGTGGACGGCCCGCACCTCGGCCGCCGTACAAGAAGGGTAGCCCACCCGGCCAGGACCCCAACGGCCCCGATCCGCAACAGTCGATTCAACAGTCCGCGGAACGGGCCGCCGACGGCCGCCAGCAAGCAGCGCAACAGGCGCTCGACCGGTTGCGCCAGGCCAACGAAGACATGCGGCGCGCGACCTCTCAGGGCGCCAGCGCGGCCGATGCGCGGCGCGCAGCCGATCGCTTGCGTGAAGCTACCGATCTGCTGGGCGGCTTGCAGCAGCAGGACGCCTCCGGTCGCCTGAATTCGATGGCGCAAACCGCGGAACAATTGGCCGCCGAGCAGAAGAAGCAGGCGGATCGCGTGCGCGACTTAATCGCACAGCAAAAAGCCGCCATCGCCGCTGGGCAGCAGCCAAAGAATATTACCGCGCAGGAGTTCGACAAGATGGTCAACGATCGCCAGAAGGTGAGCGATGACCTGGGGCACCTGACGCAGCAGATGCGCGGTGCGGCGCGCGAACTTGCGGGTACGCAGCCGATGGCTTCGAACAAATTGCGCTCCGCGATCAGCACCCTCGACGAAAACGATCTCGCCACGCGCCTGCAACGCAGCTCGGATCGGCTGCGTGAGAGCAAATTCTCCGATCCGGAAGAAACCGGATTCACCAGCGACCTCCAAAAGCTGGGTCAACAAGTGACTGAGGCGGCTCGCGCGTTGGGCCGCGGCCAGCCTACTTCGAAAGACGCCGAGCTGAATCGAGCGATGGACGATTTATCGCGGCTGCGCGATCAGATCGCCGGATTGGCGCGAGGGCAGAACTCGCAAGGCAATCAGCAAGGCAATTCGCAAAACAATTCGCAATCCGGGTCTCAGCCCGGACAGGGACAACAGGGACGCGGCGGACAGCCCGGCGGTCAACAGGGTCAGTCCGGTCAACTCTCGCGCGGGCAATCCGGCCAACAACCAGGGCAGGGCGGTCAGCCCGGACAACAAGGCCAGCAAGGGGGCCAGTCCGGTCAAGGTGGTCAGCGTGGCGACGGTGGTCAACAGGGTGGACGCGATGGCGGTCCGATGGGCAACCGCGTTGCGGGCCCGGTGGGCAATGCGAACGCGGGCGCGGGTGATCGTCAGGGCAACAACCGCGGGGCATGGGACACCGGCAACACGCACATCTCCGGGCATGCGGTCGCGCCGCAGCAAGGTCCTAATCCGGCCGATACGCAGCGGCAGATTGAGCAGGGATTGAACCTTCTCAACGGGGTTCGCGCGGTGGTGCAGGAGAGTCCCGAGGCGCGGCAACAGTTGCAGGCGCTGATCGAAGAAATGCGCAATCTGGATCCCAAGCGTTTCCCCGGGAATCCCGCGCTGGTCGAGCAGATGCACCAGCAACTGGTGAGCGGAGTGGATGCGCTGGAACTGCAACTGCGCCGCCAGCTTGATGAAAACCGGGGCGGCACGATTCGCAACACCGACCCGACCAAGATTCCGGCGGGGTACAAGGACTCGGTGGCAGAGTATTACCGGAAGCTGTCGGGCGGCAATCGGTAGTTAAACACAGCGTCATAAGTATTTGCGAATGGCCGCTTGCTGACGCGCGCGGTTCCGTAACAGAACCGCGACCATCAGGGAGCGGATGCGCAGGTACTTCTGACGCTGTGTTTAACCGCCAATTCTCCATGCACGCGGCGAGGCCCTTCCCGAGGCTGCGCCGCGGGCAAACGGCAAAATTGACAACGGAGAACTGAGAAACTTCTGACTGAGAAGCTTCTAAATGATTTCTGTCAGCCGTGTAACCACCACCACGGCGCCAAGATCTCTAGACCAGTTTCGCGGTTTCTGTGAGTCAATGTGGGGCGGACGCCCTGGTCCGGAGCCCGGCCCCCTGGCCGGGCTTGTTGCGCGACCTACTTGGAAAACCAGGGGTCGCGCGCGGGTCAGGGGACCCGCCTGGGGACCCGCCCCACCACGACCGCTAAATCTACATTAACCGTGAAACCGGTCTAATGCGGCGAAATCTGCTCGACGGGCCCGAAGTTCTTCAGCAGATCGCCGATCTTGGAAAGATCGCCGACGGCGATGATCTGCGCGTTGTCGAGCGGGATGTACTTCTTCGCCACGCGCTGAACATCTTCCACGGTAACGGCCATGACTTTCTCCGGGTAGGTGTCCCAATAATCTTCGGGGAAACCGTAGTCGCGCTGATCGAGCCATTGGCCAAGCACGGCCGAAGAACTCTGGAGGCCCAGCACAAAGCCGGCGACAATCGCGCGCCGGGCGTCCGCCAGCTCGCCGGCGGGCACAGGCGTTTCGCGGATGTCGCGGAATTCCTTTAGCAACTCGGCCAGCGCCGGCTCGGTAACTTCGGTGCGCACCGACGTGGACGCGGTGAAATGGTCGAAGTTTCGCGTCGCATTGAAGCCCGAAGAGATCCCGTACGTATACCCTTTATCTTCCCGGATATTTCGAAACAGCCGGGAGGAGGGTCCTGAGCCCAGAACCTGGTTCATCACCATCACCGCGATATAGTCCGGATTGTTGCGATCGATGGCGTGGTTGGCGACCAGGAGAAAAGTCTGCACCGAATTCGGCCGCGAAATAAGATAGACCTTCTTTTCCGCTACCTGTGGCGGCATTGGAAGAGCGATGCGCCGGACCGGGCCGCCTTTCCAGCCTCCCAACGCCTTTTCGAGCTTCGACACAGCGTCGCGCGGCGTGATGTCCCCGGCCATCCCGGCCCAGTCCTCCGAAGGTACGTAATAGGTCTTGTAATGCTCGATCACGCTTTCGCGGGTGATCTTGTTGAGGGATTCGACGGTAGGGTGGACATACTGCCGCGCGTCGGCGCCGTAGAGCACTTTCATTAACTGATCGTTGGCCAGGAAACCCGGGGAGGTCTTGCCCTGCTCCAGGCTGCTGCGCTGGCGGGTCTTCCACTTGTCGAGCTCGTCCTGTGGAAAGGTCGGGTTGAGCAGCACATCGGTGAACACGGCTAACGCGGAATCAAGGTTTTCAGTGAGCGAACTGAGCGAGATGGTGGCGAATCCCTGGGCCGAGGCGACCGTTATCGTGGCGCCAAGCTCGGCCAGAGTCTCCGCGATATCGCGCGCGGAACGAGTCTTGGTGCCGAGGCGGATGAGTGCGGCTGCGGCGTCGGAAACGCCGGGCACACCGGCGGGATCGCGCAGGCTACCGGAGGGGATGGATATTCTTAGCGAAACGGTCGGCACGCGGTGGCTCTCCACCACCAGCAGCTTGATTCCATTCGAGAGCTGCCGCTCCACCGGCCGGGGCAGCTTGACCCGCAGCACTTCGTTTGAAACCGGGGCTTGGTTCAGTCGAATGACGCCCTTGAATGACGGCTGTGGCGGCGGCGCCTGCGCTGCAACCAGGCCGGCGATGGCGGCCAAGATGAAAAGTGTTTTGGTCATGGCTCTTGGCTCCTCAGTTGGACTTGGGCGCGGCGGGCAGCGACTCGATTACGACGCGGTTGGTAGCCTTGAGGTAAGCTTTCACCGCTCTCTGAATATCGGCAGGCGTTATCGCAATCTGTTTTTCGTACTCTGTGTTGATGCGGTTCGGATCGTTATAGAGGGCAGCGTCGTCGGCCAGGGTAATCGCCGTGAACAGAACATTTTCGCGCGGGAAAAGCATGCTGCGCCGCAATGAAGTGCGTACCCGAAGAAGTTCTTTCTCCGTGACCGGCGCGGAATGCAGCTTGGCGATCTCTTCCCAAATCAGACTCTCCACTTCCTCCGGCGTCTTGCCGGGCCGGACCATCGCGACAATCTGAAACTTGGAAGGGCCGGGACGACCGTCGGTAAAGACGCCCACTTGAGTCGCAACCTCCTTTTCCTTGACCAAGCTTTGGTAAAGGCGCGAGCTTTCTCCACTGCCGAGAATGGAGGCTGCGATGGAAAGCGCGCGCGTATCCGCAGTGGCGGCCCCTGGAATCCCGTACGCGATATCAACGCGCGCCATACGCGCCAGCTTGTCGTCGATTTTCGCGCGGCGCTCCTCTTTCTTCTCCGGCTCGGTGAGATCGACCGGCTTGGGCGGTTCCTGGCGCGGGATGCCGCCAAAATACTTCTTCACCTTGGCGAGCGTTTCCTTGGTGTCGAGATCGCCCGTCAGGGCGAGTACGGCGTTATTCGGCGCGTAATTGGTCTTGAAGAACTGTTTGACGTCGTCGACCGAAGCTGCGTCCAGGTCCGCCATCGAGCCGATGACCGAATGTTTGTAGGCGAAATTGTCATATACGAGCTCGTCCATTTTTTCGAACGTCTGGCCATAGGGCTGGTTGTCCACACCGAGCCGGCGCTCTTCCTTGACAGCCTGCCTCTGATTTTCCAGACCCTCCTTGGTGATATTGAGCGAGCGCATGCGATCGGATTCCAGGAACAGGCCGAGGTCCAGTTGGTTCTTGGGCATGACCTCGAAGTACACCGTGCGGTCGTTATCCGTGGTGCCGTTCATGCTGCCGCCATTGGTGAAAACGAGGTAAAAGTGCTCGCCGGCGCCTACGTGCTCCGAGCCTTTAAACATCATGTGCTCGAACAAGTGGGCGAACCCGGTGCGGCCCAAGCGCTCGTCGCGAGAACCAACTTTGTAGGCGACGGCGATGCCGTAGACGGGAGCGAAGTGATCCTCCGCGATAATGACGCGCAGTCCATTGTCGAGGGCCGTATCGGTGAACTTCACCGGCGCGATCTTCGTAGGAGCCTGCTGTGCAAGCGCCAGGCCGGTGACGATCAACAGAGCTACAGCGAGTGGTTTCAAGAAACCTCCAGGAGTACGTTCCTTATGGTCAGGATTTCCATTTTGGATTCCTGGCCGCCTTCGATTGTACACCCAACGGGGATCGCCGCCGATCATGAGTATTAAGGGCGATCCGCATTGCGCCTTCGAGACCCGCACGATCTTCAGTGAGGTCGCGGACTCATGCTTCGAGAGGACGCTGAAGCACAAGACCTACGGACCTCAGCCGGGTAGTCTAGAGGCGATATTTTCGCAGGTCTACGCGCCGCGATGTTTTCCTAACGTCCTAGCAGCTTGCTCTTGGCCAGTTGTTACACTGATGGACGATCGCCGATATGTCCCGACCAGGTCAGAGCAATCTTTTTCTCGCCATTACCATTCTGTTTGCGGGTTTGGCGGCGGCGACGCTGCTGCCGTATTCCTCTTCGATGATCAGCGATTTGGGCTATTACACGCTGTGCCCGTTTGCTCCCTGGAGCACGCTCGCGCTGCTGTTGGGGGCCGGGGTGAGTTGGGTGTTGCGGCGGTACGTCCAGTCACAACCCAAGTGAATCCTGGGATAAGATCGAAGGCCAGGGAAGAATCATGCTGACACGACGTGAAGCGCTGGGCGTTGTTACCGCGGGTGTTTTGTTTGGCAAGGCGTCCCAGCCCGCGACCGCCGTAAATTTCCCGGTCCCAGCCAACGCCTGCGATTGTCACACACACATTTACGGCGACCCCAAGAAGTTTCCGCTTTGGTCCGGACGCGTGTATACGCCGGAACCCGCGTTGCCTTCCGAGATGACGGAACTGCATCGGGTGCTGCACATGCGTCGCGTCGTCATCGTGACGCCGAGCGTTTACGGCGCCGACAATTCCGCCACGCTCTACGGCATTAAGGCGCGCGGGGCACGCGGGTCGAACGCGCGGGGCGTCGCAGTGATCGACGAGCATACATCCGACAGCGAGCTCGACTCGATGGGCCGCGCCGGTGTGCGCGGCATTCGGATCAACTCGGCAACCGCCGGTTCCAACGACCCCGATGTGGTGGGCCAACGCTTTCGCGTTGCGGTCGAACGGATGAAAACGCGCAATTGGCATATCCAGTTGTACACGAATCTTGCGGTGATCGCCGCAATCAAGGATCTGATCCGCGCTTCGCCGGTACCGGTGGTCTTCGATCACTTCGGCGGCGCGAATGCGGCTCTCGGGCTGAATCAACCAGGTTTCGCAGAGCTGTTTGACCTGGTGCGCGCGGGCAAAGCGTACGTCAAAATCTCCGGGGCCTACCGCGCCTCCAACCAATCTCCGGATTACGCGGACGTGGCGCCGTTCGCGAGGGCGCTGATCGCCGCGAACGCCGATCGCATCGTGTGGGGTTCTGACTGGCCGCATCCGGATTCGTCGAGGATTGCCGGCCGCCGGCCGGACGAGGTGACGCCGTTTCTTCAGATCGACGATGGCCGCTTGCTGAACCAACTCCTCGTGTGGGCTCCCGATGCGGCGACTCGCAAGAAGATTTTGGTGGAGAATCCGGCGCGGCTGTATGGTTTCTAGATCATTCTCAATTTTTCGTAGATCGAGGCACGGTCCGCTGTCCCCCACCCTGACGGGTGGGGCTGGAAAGGAACGCGCGCGCTCACGGTCGCGCCTTAGAGGAAATGTCGACGCGAGAATTGCGCGACCAGGGGGTCGCGCGCGGGTCAGGGGACCCGCCCCACAAAAATCCTCCACCCTGACGGGTGGGTAACGTGCGGGCATTGGAAGAAGCCCCAAGCTGACGCATGGGGCTAAGGAGTCTCGCGCAGGACCACGGTCCCTTCGCTGACGGTGGCGACTAAAACCAATCCTTCGCCCACGGCCACATCGCGTGCCGGGCTCGTGGTTTTGTAGTTGCCGATGATCGCGGGCTTGGATGGATCCGACAAATCGACAACCTGGAGGCCCTCCCGTCCGTCGGCGAGATACGCGCGTTTCCCGTGGAGCGCTACTCGCACGGGTGTGCCGGGCGTTTTCAGTGTCGCTGCTAAAATCGGAGCCGACGGATTCGACACATCGAACACCTGCAATCCTCCGCGGCCCGGAACACAGGCGACAGCGCCAGAAACTGCTACCGTCTGTCCGTTCGCCGATTGGAGCGACCCCGCGAAATCCAGAGGACCCGGCTTGGAAAGATCGACTGCGTAGAATCCAGCGGGCGAATCCACGGCGTAAGCGAGCGAACCTGAGAGCGCCACGTCGCGCGCGTAGCCATCCAGAAAGAGCGAACCCGCGACGACAGGTTTGGCGGCGTCCGACACATCGATGAGGGCGAGACCATCCATATGATCGACCAGCAAAGCTTTGGTTCCCAGGATCACCACCGCCTTGGCTTGGCCACGCGTCTTCAAGGTCCCACGCAAACGGGGCTTGGCGGGATCGGAAACATCCAGAATCGCGAGGCCCGCTAAATCGTCGGCGACATAAACCAGCGAGCCAACGATACTGAATCCCCAGATTTTGTCGGCGAATTCGAATTGTCCTTCGCGGCGCGGCGCTGCGGGATTGGAAAGATCGAACAGCGTGATGGTTTTTCCGCCCGCCAGATAAGCGCGCGTTCCTCCGAGTTTGACGAGGTCGTGCGGTGCGTCACCTGATGAAACCGATGAGACTTGGGCGAAGTGTACCGTCTGCGCGGACAACCCGACGCAGCACAGAAACGCGAGCGGCCACTTCACGGCTGCACCCGATTTGCGATCCGATAGAGCTTGGACTGAGTGCGGATCAGCACGCTCCCGCGCGATACGGCGGGAGTGGCCAGGGTCATTTCGTTCAGCGAGTTCTTGCCGATCAGCTTAAACTCCGCACCCGCCTGCACCACGAACGTGTCACCATCTTCGCTCAACAAGAAGAGCTTCCCGTTGTAGCCCCACGGCGACGCGGTGAATCCGCTGGCGTCCGCGGAAATGCGCTGGCGGCCGTAGATCTGTTGGCCAGTCTTGGCGTCGTGGCACAGCAGAAATCCGCGGTCGAGCAGCGTGTAGTAATAATCGCCGTAAGCGATCGCGGAGGTGTTGTAAGTGCCCAGCAGCGGCTGATACCAGGCGACGAATCGATTGCCGGTTTCACCGGGCTTGAGCGAAATGTCGCCCGCCGCTCCGGGCCGGATCGCGTAGACTGGACGCGGCGCGCTTCCGGGATAGCCGGAGCTGATATACACCAGGCCATGCGCGCTGAAAGGAGACGGCGTGGCGAGAATGGTCATGCCCTTCAGCTCCCACAGGAGCTTGCCTTCGAGATCGTAGGAACGAACCTTGCCCGTGCCCGCGGTGACGATTTCCGTGCGCAGATCGTTTTCCCAAATGAAGGGAGTGGCCCAGCTTTCGTTTTCTTCGCGCGCCACGCGCCACAATTCCTTGCCGGTCTTCTTGTCGAACGCGGCGAGAAAGGATCGCGTGGAGTTGTCGTTGACGATATACAAACGATCCTTGTGCAGGGCGGGCGAGGAACCGGTGCCATACTCCTGGCGGCCGTTGAGCGCGCCGATCTCTTTGGTCCAAACGACCAGGCCGTCGAGATCCAGCGCCGCGAGCAGGCCGACGGTAGCGAAGTAAACATATACGCGCTCGCCATCGGTCACCGGTGTTTCGGACGCGAAACTATTCTTGACGTGCTTGGCGATGGGCGAAACCGCGGTGCGCAGCTCGCGCTGCCAGCGAATTTTCCCGGTCTTGAAATCGAGATCGCAGATCACCCATTTCTGCGGGGCGGGCGATCTCAATTTGCCGTGCTCTTCACCAGGATCGTAAAGGCCCTTCACCGGCGGCGCTTCGACACCGGTGCTGATCGCGGTGGTGAGAAAAACGTGATCGTCCCACACGACGGGCGAACTCCAACCGAGACCGGGGACGTTCGCTTTCCAGACGACGTGGTCGGTTTCGCTCCAGGAATCAGGGAGCGAAGGATCGTCCGAAACCACGCCGGCGTGGGGACCGCGGAACTGGGGCCACTGGTCGGCGGCTGTCACGTTCACAAGGAGACTCACGGCGACGATCGCGGCGCGGCTCATCGTCCTGAGAGTCATGAGGTCGCCTCGAGTTGCCTTGCTTTCGCGAGAGCGGATTCGCTTTCGTTCTTGCGCCCGAAAGGGAGCAGGCCCAGCGCCAGCGGCACCGCGAAGTAATGGATCTTGCCGCCGACCACTTCGAACAGATTGGAAGCCATCATGACTGCGAACTGGGGGGCCGAAGGGGCAGCGAAGAATTTTCCGTCAGGTCCGCGCTCGCCGATATACCGCGCGCCCAGGATCTGCATCGGTTCGAAGGTGATCAGAACATAAATCAGCAGCCCCACGTAGAACAGCCCCAGCTCGCGCCACGCGCGTTTCCACGCGATGAGCAATAGCGCGGGCACGGCGGTGACGCTGAGGCGCACAACTCCGACGGTGCTGAACATCGGCCGAGGCGAGGAGATGGGACGCCCCGCGGCGACCACGCCCACAAAGCAGGCCAGCACAATGATGAGAGCGCAGAGCGCGAGATAAGCGTTCCTCGATTCGCGCCGCTTGCCGCCGCTGCGGAGATCGACGAACCAGAACGCCATCAGGCTCAGGATGCCTCCTTCGGCGAATCCTTGAAAGATGTTGGCTGCAATTCCGGTCAGCTTCATGCCGAAAACCGACAGCGAGTATCCGGCACCGCGAAGGCCGTTGATCTGGAGATAATATTCCATGGCTGCCTGCCAGAAGACGCCGCTGATGAGCATGACCAGGTAGCGGTTGTCGCCTCGCTTGCGAAGGAACACGATGGCGACGACGATCGCCAGGATCATGAGGACGGACCGCGTCTCATAGTACCCGGCGTGATCGAACGACCGCAGCATGTAATACGTGTTCATTGCGCGTGGGCCATCTCCCGTGGCACCGCGGCCAGAAATTCCGCGATGATTTGATTCACCTGCTCCGGCTTTTCACGCATTCCCAGGTGGCCGCATCCGGAGAGCAGGTGGAAGCGGTCCGGGTTGAGACGATCGCGAAGGATCTCGCCACCCGCGGAGGGAAGGATGGCGTTGACTTCGCCCCACAGCAGGCACACGGGCGGAAATTTCTCCGGCCGGACGAATCGATCCAAGCCGCGGTAAGTTTCAAAATGCGACAGCGTGCTATACAGCGTTCGCATCTGGCCCTTCTGATTGTAGAGGCGGTGAAGGTGCGCGGCGAACTCCGGATCGTCCGCCGCGCTGGTTGCGCCGAGCTGGCCTTGAAGGCTCAAGTCAGTTTGCTCGCGCGTCATCTCGGTCGATTCGATGCCCTCGACAAATGCGTCGAGCGCGGCGCGGTCCGCGGAGTACTTCTGATACACGGTGGCCAGCGGACCGGCGCACAAAGTCCCCTCGGTGGCGACATTGAACAGCACCAGCGCGTGCACTTTTTCGGGGTGCGCGAGGGCGTAATTAAGCGACATGGCCCCGCCGATACAGTGCCCCACCAGCGTGACCGGCGCCAGATTCAACTGGTCTACCAGCGCGGCGACCTGCTCAGTGAACAGCGGAAGCGTGTAATCGATGGAGGGACAATCGGACTGGCCGTGTCCGAGATGGTCCACCACGATCACCCGGTTGGTCTTCGAAAAATGAGCCACCTGGCGATCCCAAATGCGATAGTCGTTGCCTCCGTTATGCAGGAACAGCATCGGATCGCCGGAACCAGTTTCCCGGTACCAGATTTTGTAGCCGCGAAAATCGACAGTGCTCATGGGTCCTCTTAGAGCTTGAGTTTAAGCGTGGGTTTCCATTTTGCTCCATCAGTATACAACCGCGCGTTGGCGGGAGTGGTTCAGTTTGAAAAAATTGACGGCGCTTCCGAAAAGCAGATCCCTCGCTGCCGCTCGGGATGACGTGGGTCGCTCGGGATGACGCGGGCTTCAGGCCAGAATGTCCGTCACGACTTGCCCTGCAATGCCGGTGAGCCGCGCGTCGAGACCTTGAAGTTTAACGGTGAAGCGGCGATGATCGATGCCCAGCAGGTGTAGCATGGTCGCGTGCAGATCCGGAACGGCCACGGGATTCTCCTGCGCGGCGTATCCGAAATCGTCAGTGGAGCCGTACGTAATTCCGCCTTTGATGCCGCCGCCGGCGAGCATGAAGGAGAAGCCCTTGATGTGATGGTCGCGGCCGTCGCCGCCTTGCGACATGGGGGTGCGGCCGAATTCGCCTCCCCACACCACCAGAGTGTCATCGAGCATGCCGCGCTGCTTCAGATCCTGAATGAGAGCGGCGGTCGCGCGATCCACTTCCTCCGCCTTGATGGCCACATTCGCCTTGAGGCCGCTATGATGATCCCAATCGCGGTGATACACCTGAATGAAGCGCACGCCGCGTTCCGCCAGTTTGCGCGCGAGCAGACAATTCGACGCGAACGATCCGTCACCGGGTTTGGCTCCGTACATGTCGAGAATCGGCGCGGGCTCTTTGCTGACGTCGACCAGATCCGGCACGCTCGATTGCATTCGGAATGCAAGTTCATACTGCGCGATTCGCGTGAGGATTTCGGGGTCCTGCACGGTCTGGTTCTCGACGCGGTTCAAGGCGTTAATGGCTTCGATGGAATCGCGCTGAACCTTTTCACTTAACCCTGGGGGGTTGGTGATGTGAAGGACGGGGTCGCCGACGGAGTTGAACTTGACGCCCTGGAAGCGGCTGGGAAGAAATCCCGAGGACCATTGGCGCGCGGCGATCGGCTGCATCTGGCCGCCCTTGCCGGACGATACCAGCACCACGAATCCGGGAAGATTTTCCGCTTCAGAACCGAGGCCGTAGAGCACCCACGATCCCATGCTGGGCCGGCCGGTGATAATGGAACCGGTGTTCATCAGTGTGTGCGCGGGATCGTGATTAATCTGCTCGGTCCACATGGAGCGCACAATGCAGATGTCGTCGGCCACACTGCCGATGCGCGGGAACAACTCGCAGATCTCCTGACCGGACTTTCCGAATTTGTTGAAATTGTATTGCGGACCGAAGCACAAAAGCTGGGCGTTCTGAAGTTGCGCGATCTGCTGCCCCTTGGTGAGCGACTCCGGCATCGGTTTGGCGTGCATGGTGGCGAGCACGGGTTTGTAATCGAAGGTTTCCAGATGCGACGGTCCGCCGGCCTGGTAGAGAAAAATGACGCGCTTCGCTTTGGCCGCGTGATGCAGCGGATTGACCACGCCGCGCGACGTGGATTCGGCGGCGGCCAGGAGATTGCGCTGGAGTAGGGAATTCAGCGCGACGACGCCGAGGCCGGAGACCCCGCGGCCGAGAAAGGCTCGCCTGCAAAGCGCCGCCTTCGAGGGCGGGGATGCATCGAATCGCATAATTTCTTCGAAATTCACGTGGACTCCTTCGTCGTCCTCATCGACCCCGCTTCGTCTGGGCAGGGGCTGAGCGAGCTATCCCCGCTCTTACGAGCGGGGCTTGAACGGCGGTGTTCAATTCCTGGTGATGGTTTCATGGAGATTCAGAATGGCGCGAGCCACGATGCTCATCGCCGCGAGCCTGGTCGCATCGACGGTCGCGCCGAAGCCGGGGCGGCCGGGCGCTTCGCCCACCGAAAGCAGTTGCTTCGCGTTGGATTCGCCGGATTCAAAACTCTTGAGGCTGCGCTGATAGAGATCCGACAAAATGCGCCGCTCCTGGTCATCCGGCGCGCGATTCAGGGCTCGCGCAAAGGCCCAATTCAACTGGTCGTCCCAGTTTGCGCCGCCGAACCTCACAATATTCGCGCCGAACACGCGCGACGCTTCGAGGAATATGGGGTCGTTGAGCAACTCCAGAGCCTGGAGCGGTGTATTGGAATTCACGCGGTTCACTCCGCATTCCTCGCGCGTGGGAGCGTCGAACGTAAGCAGCGCCGGATGTAGAAAAGTCCGCTGCCATTGAGTATAGAGAGCACGGCGGTGCAGATCGTCGCCATGGCTCGCCGAGTATTCGCGCTTGGGGAAGTTCACGGCCGCCAGATACCCATCCGGTTGAATGGGACGAACGCTGGGGCCGCCAAACTTTTCTACGAGCAGACCCGAGATGGCGAGTGCGATATCGTGAACCGTTTCGGCTTCCACTCGAAAGCGGCTCTGCCTCGCCAGCAGACGATTGTCGGGATCGCGTTCGAGGAGCGCGGGCGTGACCAGGGAAGACTGGCGGTAGGTCTGGCTGGTGACAATGGTTCGGATGAGGTGCTTCACGTCCCACGCGTGGCCCGCGCCGGGAGTTGGCTGGGTTGGCTGCATGAATTCGGCCGCGAGCCAATCCAGGAGTTCGGGATGCGTGGGCCATTCGCCTTGCGAACCGAGATCCTCCAGAGTGCGCGACAATCCGGTTCCGAAGAATTGGCGCCATTGCCGGTTCACGAGCGCGCGCGCCGTCAGCGGATTATTCTGTGACGTGATCCAGCTCGCCAAATCCAGGCGAGTGGCGCGGCGGCCGCCGGTTTTCAAGCTTCCCAAAAACGCGGGGACGGCGGGTTGGACGACCTCGCCGGTGTCGTCCATCCAGTTGGATCGCGGCAGTATGCGCGTGACACGGGGTTTGGTGCGCTCGGTGTAGATGACTTTTGGAATGGAGCTTTCGAGAATGTCGTGCTCGGCCTGAAGCTCTGCCAGGCGAACCGTGAGCGCTTGCAGCTCCGGAGCGGCCCAGATGAAATGATCGAGCACCGCTTTTTTCTCATTCGCACTGCGATCGTCCTCGTGCTTTTCGAGCGCGGCGAGCACCGCGGAGGGAAGACCGCGCTCGACAGCAGCGTTCAGAGTCGCGCTGTCGGATTTTGAGGCTTCCGCGGCCGCGAACTTTTTCGCGGAATCTCCATCCTCGGGCCAGGACTGTTCGGATTGCGAAAGCGCGACGCGGAAACGTCCGATGGTCGCGCGGCGCAAATCGGAATCGTGATGCAGCCGAACGGTGATCACCGAATCCGCCGTGGTCGACACTTTGGCGGCGAAGCGCAACGCGAGAAACGGATTGTTCTGCTCGCCGAAACTCACGGCCCAGCCGGTTTTGGGATTGCCGTCGATTGCCGCCATGGGCGGATACTCCTGAGTCTCGCCGAATCCGCGCGTGGTCGCGAGCACGAAGGAAAGTTTCTGCGCCGGTGAGCCGGCGGTGGAGAGCTCGGCATCCACTTCGGTTAAAACAAAACGGTCGGCGCCGCGCGCGACGCGATTGCCGGGCATACTTTCGTCCTGAAACACGTCGATGCCGAGAGCGGTCCACGAACCGGCGCCGGGCTTGAAGGTGACGATGTAGGTTTCGTTGTCGGGATTGGGGCCCGAGGCGACCATCAGTCCGTCGCCGCGCTTGCGTTCCGAGTGCAGCGAGCCCTTCAAATAGTAATTAGCGTCTATGGGCTCGTCGTTATAGATGGTCAGTTTGGCGCCGTTGACCGACGTCGCGGACAACGGATGCTGATAGCGCCACGCGAGGTCACCCGACTTGTAGGCGGCGAGAATGCGATCTTCCCATTCCCAGCGGCGGTCGGTGAGACGTTCGGATTGCCGCTTCAGTTCCGCTTGCGTGGCCTCGATTCGGGTCTTCAAATTCGCGAGCCGCGCGGTTTGTTCCGCGGTGGGGAGCATCAACTTGGCGCCCCAGGCACTCGCGCCGCGATCGCTGATCAAACCGGTCTCGCGAATGTCGGCGAAGAACGCCTTCATCGAATAAAAATCTTTCGAGGTGAACGGATCAAATTTATGATCGTGGCACTCCGCGCATCCCATGGTGGAACCGAGCCACACGGTGCTCAGCGTGCGCACGCGATCGGCTCCGTACTTGGCGAGATACTCTTTCGGCTGGAGACCGCCTTCCGCCGACGCGCGATTCAGGCGATTATAGGCCGACGCGACTTTCTGTTCCGTGGTGGCGTTGGGCAGAAGGTCGCCGGCCAGTTGTTCCCGCGTGAAAACGTCGAAGGGTTTATTGTCGCGGAACGCGCGGAGGACGTAGTCGCGATAGGGCCAAGCGGGCCACAGATTATCACCATGAAATCCGGCGCTATCGGCATAGCGCACCGCATCCAGCCAACGCACCGCCTGCACTTCCGCATACCGCGGGGACGCGAGCAGCCGGTCGACAACCTTCTCGTATGCGTTCGCGGAATTGTCCGCGAGAAACGCCTGCATCTCAGACGGCGTGGGAGGAATCCCCGTGAGATCGACGGTGACTCGCCGGAGCAAAGTCCGGCGGTCGGCTTCGGGAGACATCACCAGACCTTCGCGCTGAAGACGTTCGACGATGAACGCGTCGATCGGATTCGTAACCTTTGCGCCGGACACGGAGGGAACCGGCGGGCGCTTCACCGGCTCATAGGACCAATGCTTTTCGTAAGCGGCTCCCTCGGCGACCCAGCGGCGGATGGTCTCCTTTTGCGCGGCAGTCAACTCTTTGTGCGCGTACTGCGGAGGCATGATCTTCGCTGCATTCGATGCGAGGACGCGCTCCACGATCGCGCTTTGCTCGGGAGCGCCGGGAACAATGGGAGTGACGCCTGATTTGGTTTTGCGAAGCGCTTCGTCGCGAATGTCTAACCTCAGCCCCGCCATGCGGGCGCGCTGATCCGGGCCATGGCAGCGAAAGCAGGTATCCGACATGATGGGCCGGATGTCGCGGTTGAATCGCACGGGGCCATCGGCGGCGACAGCTCTATAGCAGAGGAGGCCGAGAACGAAGGTGATCCACGCGCAACGCATGTTTCCCTATTCTATGCCTCTAATGACCTGTCGCAGCCGGTTCATTACCATCCAACGCGCTCCATAACTGTCGCGCCTCTTTGATCACGCCCTCCATAACTGTCGCGCCTCTTTGATCGCGTCATAACTTGGCTTATTGCCTTTGGCCGCCTGTGCCGCGGTTGGCCGACGGCTTCAGCATCAGCTTGTGCGAGGTGTTCTGATCGACTTTGGCGCGGCTGTAGAGCATCGGGAAGTACTCGCCCTTGTCCCAGAGCGGAAGTAGGTTCCCGTAGAATTCGCTTTCGGGCTGGCCGGACTGGCCAGGAACGTTGGTGACAACGGAGCGATCCCAATCGGCCGTATCCATGATCTCGCGATAGCTCGCGCCGTCCGCCATCACGGCGCCGGTGCCGCCGTCGCGCTCGACGGTGGAAAGGTCGAACGCCGTAACAAAAGGATGCGGGAACGGCCGCGTGTGCATGCGGCCCCATCGCCATGTAGATGGGTCGGGTCCCTGGGTCTCCCGCAACTTTTCGAGGGCCTTCACCAGACCGGCGCTCGCGAGCGGGCGCTTCTCGGCGGTCATCCGGAAGAACTCGAGAGCTTTCGGATCCACCGTCGTGCGCCAGGTTTCGTAGATCGCGGCGGCGGCGCTGTCTTTGTGCAGAATCGCGTCCCAGCCCGCGACCATCGCGCGGGCTTTCTCCACATCAGGGGTGCTGCCGATCCAACCCGTGAAGATCGCCTGATCGTAGGAAGCGCGCAGGGAGTACGCATCATGCTGAAGCTTTTCGGAATCCTCGATGGTGAATTTCCGATTCATGAGCAGGTTGTTCAGGACGTACTCGATGCGCGTGATGCGGTCCGTGGGGACGGTGTTGAGCGTCTTGAAGACGACGGGCGGCCAGTAGCCGGTGGTGTTGATATTGTTGTTGGCGGTCGCGATGTAACCTTCCTGCGGATTGAGCCGGCGAGGCAGCTCCGCGCGGAAGCCGTCCCATTCGTACTTGCCGGTTCCGGGCACCGGCATGCGGCCGTCCCAGCCGCGGCGATTCGGCGTCAGCGCGGAGGATTGAATCGCGATGTTGCCATCCACGTCGCCGCAGTTCAGGTTTTCGGTGGGCGCTTTCCAGTACATGGCTTCGTCAAGAAACTGCTTGCAATCCTTGGCCTGATCGAGACGGAGGCCGCCGAGATACGATCCAGTACCGGGCTCGTTGAAGACCGATTTCAAGGCGTAATCGCGATGGTTCGCGGCGTCCTCAAAATAAATGGGGCCGTGGCGGCTGAATTTGAATTCGACTGAGCGAGGCGCTTCGCCCTTGATCCTGATTTCCTCGCGGATGATTTTGAGCGGCTCCCACGCGCCGTTGTATTTCACCTCGTTCGGGGTGGCGGGGTTCACCTCCTCGACGAAAGTGTCAGTCTGATCGGTGCCGGTGATCGTGATGCCCCAGCCGATCCGCTCGTTGTGGCCCAGCGCGACGCCGACAAACGGCGGCTCCTGCGAGCCGATCACGTTCCACGCTCCGGACGCCGCGCCGTTGGCGGGCGCGACCAGATGGAAGATGTAGCGCAGCGATGGGTTGGTGACGGGGCGATGCGGGTCATTCGAGACGAGCGGTTTGCCGGTGGTGGTGTACTTCCCGCCGATGACCCAGTTGTTGCTGCCGGGCTCGCGGAGATGATCTTCGATTAGATCGCCCGCGTATTGGTTAGGTTGGAACATCGCGCGATACGGCGCGACGATCGCCGGTTTGGGCAAGTTCCCGCGACTGCCGCGGCCTGCTCTCACGTCGGCGCCGATGGCGTTGAGGTCGAGGCCCTCCGGCACAACGATTTCGCTCCAGGGATCCCACAAGTGCTGCTTGGTTGCCTCCTTCACGCCGACGCGCGCGACCAGCCGAGCGAGCGCGAGTTCCGCATTCGCGTCGCCCAGACCGGCGACGCGGAGCAGGGGAGTCTCCGGTTTCCAGAGATCGGGCTTGAGGCCGGTGAGTTTGAATTCCACCGGCAGGTTGGCGGCGTTCTGGGTGATGTAGGCGTTAATGCCGTTGGAAAACGCCGTAAAAATGGCTTTGCCGTGCGGATGGTAGCTGGTCCATTCCTTGTCATCGAAGGGGCCGCGGAACATCAGGAGCCGCGTCTCCTGGTCGCGCTCGAATGCGGCGGGGCCAAGGATTTCCGCGAGCCGTCCTTCGTGCTCCATGCGCCACATGTAGAGCTGCCACAAACGATCCTGCGCGGCGACGTAGCCTTGCGCGAAAAACAGATCCTCTTCATTTTTCGCGTAGATGTGCGTCGCGCCCCACTTGTCGCGAATGATCTCGACCGGTTCGCGGACGCCGGGAACATTGGAATCGCCATCGAGTTTTGCAAGCGACTGGCGGGCGATCGATTTCAGGTCGGTTGGCTGGGCCGAGAGGCGGCCGGAGAAAGTGGAGAGCACGCCACAACTAACCACGATGGCAAGGTCGAGAACGCGACGAAGCAGCATTATAGATACTCCTGGAGCTGATTCTAGCGACATTAGGATCTCATGTCCCAGATCATAAATGGGATCATAATGGGAAGCCCATGGCGCGCCGATTTGGGATATCCTGACGAGCGGAGACGATTGCGATGAGATTTCAGTGGAAACCCGCGGTTGCCCTGATCTTAGCGGCCGGCATCGTGACGCCCTGGGCGCAAGACAAGCCGACTACACAACAGCCGACCATCACGCCGGTGGCGAAGGATCTCAACAAGAGTTTCGACGCGGATGCGAGCCAGTGGACCGAACGCTTCGAGCATGAGGGCCGGGCGATCTACGACAAGCGCGCCGAAATTCTGGATGCGATGAACCTCAAACCGGGCATGGACGTGGCCGACATCGGCGCGGGCAGCGGGCTTTTCGCGCGATTGATAGCGCAGCGCGTTGCGCCGGGAGGGACGGTGTACGCGGTCGACATCGCCAGGAATATGGTGGACCACATCACCAAGACGGCGCAGGAGGAGCACATCGCGAACCTGAAGGCGGTGCTGGGCGATCCGCATTCGCCAAAGCTTGAGCCCAACTCAGTCGACGCGATTTGCATCATCGACTCCTATCATCATTTCGAATTTCCGACGGACATGCTTCGCGACATCAGCAAGGCGCTGCGGCCGGATGGGGTCCTGATGCTGATCGATTTCAAGCGGATCGACGGCGTTTCGCGGTCCTACATATTGAACATGGTCCGCGCGGGCGAAGGCACCTTCACCGACGAATTTCTGAACGCAGGTTTCGAGCTGGTGGATCGGCGCGACGATATGTTTCCGGAAAACTATCTGCTGAAGTTCAAGCATCGCGCGCCCGCCGCGACGAGCGTCCGGAAGAAATAGCGGCGCGGCCTAGCCAACCACGCTTCGATTGCGTTTGATCTCGGCCACGCCGGCTCGTTTGGCTTCGTTGAAGGACCGATGCAGAGTGCCCGCGACGGTCCCGACGGTTTTGGATGCCCCTTCCACTTTGGCGGCAAGACCGTCCGCGCTTTTTTCGACTAAGCGCGCGGTCCATGCGAACACGCATGGAACGATCAGCGCCGCGCCGACGATGCCCAGTCCGATTCCGGCCACTACCAGGCCGGAGCCTGCGATCGCCATCTTCTCTTTGGGTTCCATTTTTATTACCTCTACTTCCATTGGACCACCTAAAGGCTTGTTGAAAAAGGGGACCGACTGCGCTGCCCACTATCGGCGTCTTCCAGGAAGAATCCCCACCCTGACGGGTGGGGCTTGAATCACTGGCGTTGCGAGAGGGACAGAGTGGTCTGCCCCCTTTTTCGACTGGCGTCCTTATCGGCTAAACTGGACTGGTTCCCTAAGATGCCCCTCTCGGAAGGCGACAACCTCGGCCCTTACCAAATCGTCGCGCCCATCGGCGCCGGCGGCATGGGCCAGGTGTATAAGGCGCACGATCCGCGGCTGGGACGCGATGTGGCCATCAAAGTTTCCGCGCAGCAGTTTAGCGATCGCTTCGAGCGCGAGGCCCGCGCGATTGCCGCACTGAATCATCCCCACGTGTGCCAGGTTTACGATATCGGGCCGAACTACCTGGTGATGGAGTTTATCGAAGGGGCGCCGCTGGTTTCGAAAGAAAATCCGGGTCCGCTCCCGCTCGACCGGGCGCTGCGCTACGGCGTGCAGATTTGCGATGCGCTCGACGCCGCGCACAAAAGGAGCATCACGCATCGCGATCTGAAACCGGCGAACATCCTGGTGACGGCGTCCGGCATCAAGCTGCTGGATTTCGGTCTGGCGTTGCTGAGCCGCGGGGGTCGTGAGCGCGCGGCGGCGGAAGAGACGGCGACGATCGGGATGACCCAAGCCGGAACTGTCCTGGGCACCGCCGCCTACATGTCTCCGGAGCAGGCCGAAGGCAAGCCCGTGGATGCGCGCTCCGATATTTTCTCGTTTGGGCTGGTGCTGTACGAAATGTTGAGCGGACGCCGCGCCTTCACCGGCGATTCCACCATCGCCATCATGGCGGCGATCGTGCGCGACGAGCCCGCATCGCTCGAGTCCTCCCAGGCGTTGCAAGGCATCGTCACCCGCTGCCTGCGCAAATCGCCGGCTGACCGGTTCCAGTCGATCGCGCAAGTGAAGGACGCTCTGCTGGCCGCCACCAGCGCGATTACCCAAACCGGGCTTCATTCCGAAGTCTCGTTCGTGGAGCGCACGCCCTCCATCGCCGTGCTGCCGTTCGCCAACATGGGCGCGGATAAGGAAAACGAATACTTCAGCGACGGCTTGGCGGAGGAGATCCTGAACCTGCTCGCCAAGATTAAGGGACTGAAAGTGATCGCGCGCACTTCTTCCTTCGCGTTTCGAGGCAAGGAGCAGGATATCGTCAAGATCGCCGAAACGCTTCGCGTCGCGACCATCCTCGAAGGCAGCGTGCGCCGCGCCGGAAGCCGCATCCGGGTGACGGCGCAGCTCATCGACGCCGCCGACGGCTCGCATCTCTGGTCGGAACGGTATGACCGCGAGCTGGCGGATGTGTTCGAGGTGCAGGACGAAATCGCGCAAGCCATCGCGGCTGCGCTCCGGCTGAAACTCTCCGGAACGCCCGCGCCGTTGGCGCAGTACAAGCCCAGCCTGCCCGCTTATGAGGCTCTGTTGAAGGCGCGGTACTATAGCGGAATCTTTCGTGCGGAAGCGCTTCCGCGCGCCAAGGAATGGTACGAGCAAGCCATCGCATTAGACCCGAAATTCGCGCTGGCCCACTGCGAGTACGGATTCTATTTCTTAAGCGCGGCCATTGTGGGCGCGCTGCCGGCCAACCAGGCATTGCCCGCGGCGCGCGCCCAGGCGCAGAAGGCGCTGGAGCTGGACCCTTCCCTACCCGAAGGGCACGCCATGTTGGGCGTCGTGGCAGGCAGTCTCGACTACGACTGGACAGAAATGGAGCGGCGCTTTCGCCTGGCGATGGCCCGCGATCCTGTTACGGTCAATGTGCGCAGATGGTACGCCATGGGTTACCTCTTGCGCACCGGCCGGGCGGCCGAAGCCATTCAGCAGTTGGAGCTCGCACGGCAGGACGATCCGCTCAATCTGCCTTTGCGATTTGAACACGCGGTCTGCCTCACCGCAGCCGGCCGCGACCTGGAAGCCGCGGAGGAGAATCGCGAGATTCTTGAATTCAATCCGGCCATAGTGGCTGCGCAACTCGAACTGGCCGCTTACCATGCATCGCTGGGCGAGTTGGACCAGGCGCTCGCAAATTGCGAAAAGGCTTACGCCCTCGGGCCTCTTCCCAATGTGACCGGTTTGCTCGCCGGGCTGCTGAAGCGCACTCTGAATACAGGAGACACGCGCCGGGCGGAAGAACTGCTCCAGAAGCTCCAGCCCGCCGATGCGTACGGCGTTCCCCGAGGCCTGGCCATTTACCACTGGGCGCTCCAGGAATTCGATGCGGAGGCGGATTGGATTGAGAAGTCCATCGACCAGCGCGATCCGATCGCTCCCGTGCTGGTGCGGCTCTGGTACGGAAGGGAACTTCGCTCCACTCCGCGCTGGGCTGGGTTGATGCGGAAGCTCAATCTGCCGGAATCGTGAGTTCGGCCCCACCTGCGCCACGCTACTGACCTGTGGTGGAAAAACGCTATGGCGCGCTCCCTTACGGCCGCGCCTCAACGGTCGGAGCGGTTTTTCGCGATATTCCCGCTACACCAGACGCCTGGACTGCTCCGGTCGCATCACCAGGTTATTCGCCGCCACCTTATTCAACGCGTTACTCAACACGCTATTGAACACGTTACTCATGCCCGGTGCCTTGAGTGCATTTCCGGCGGCGTTTTATTTGTGCTATCGTCACGATTCACACGAGGACAGATGATAAAACGCCTGACGCTGGCGCTGGTTGCCGTGGGCTTGGCCGCGGCGGCGGTTACCTCTGTGGTAGCGGCACGGCCCGCTCGAACCACTCCAGGAGAAGGGACGCTCGCGACGGCTGCGCGCGCGACGATCGCCTTCAACGCAACCGCCTTGGATGTGTCGCCGCCCTTGGAGGCGATGGAGCAGTTCATTCCAGATAGAGCCGTGGTCATTCATCCCGCGGTGGAGAGCCGGCCGGAACGGCAAGGCGCGATGGAAGGACCGGGGAAGGGGTTGGGGATGACACCGCCGGCACCGCCTCCAGCGGGTCGGGGTGGCGCGGCGCGGGGGGGTGCTCGAGCCGGTGGACCTCTCCCGATTCCTCCTCCGCTACCCGCCCCCGATATCAACGGCGCGGGCGCAGCGGCCGAGCAGACCACGCAGGGCAAGCGCGGCGCGATCGAGCCGATCGCCGGCTTTGACGGCTTGGGTGAGGGTTTTACCGGCCATGAATTCCCGGGCGCGGGCAATGAGCCCGATGCGAACGGAGGGCGCGGCGGCGGGGGGCGCGGGGGCATCGACATCAGCCTGGCGGTGGGTCCCGACCATATCTTCGAGATCCTCAACGGGAACATGGCCGTGTTCACCAAGAAGGGCAAGAAGTACGGCGCCAGCGGCAAGCTGCTGTATGGGGCGGTTCCCAACAACACTGTTTTTTCGGGCTTCGGCGTTCGTTGCGGCGTGAGCAATAACAGCGACTCCGTGGTGCGCTACGACCAATTGGCCAACCGCTGGCTGATCGTGGTTCCGGTGTTCACGCGGCCGCCCGATAATCCGGAGGGGCCGTATGCCATGTGCTATGCCGTGAGCGCGACGCCCGATCCGCTGGGACCCTACTATCGATATGAGTTCCAGCGACCGCTGTTTCCGGACTATCCCCGTCCGGCGGTCTGGCCCGACGGATATTACAATCCCACCAGCACGAGCGACAATCTGCTGCCGGATGTGATCACGCAGAAGCACGATTGCATTGCCGACCGCAACAAGATGCTCAAGGGCCTGCCCGCAACTGAGCAGTGCGTGGTGATTGACGGCGGCGTGTTCATGTTGAATGCGGACCTGGACGGCAAGCGGCTGCCGCCGGCGGGCGCGCCCAACATCATGATGTCGACGGGCGGCACGCAGCTCATGAAGATTTTCGAGGACGATGGAATCTATTTCTACAAAGTGCACGTGGACTGGAGCGACCCTTCGAAGACCTCCGTCTCGGCGCCCCAAAAAGTCGCCGTGGCGCCGTATCATTATCTCTGCGACGGCCAATTGAGCAACTGCGTGTCACAGCCGGGAACCGAGCGGCGCCTGGATTCGCAAGGCGACAAGCTGATCCAACGGCTCGCTTATCGTAACTTCGGGGATCACGAGTCGATCCTGGCGGAGCATTCCGTCGCGACGGCCGCGCACGGCGGCGGCGTGCGCTGGTACGAGTTCCGGCTGAATCAACAGCGCGAACCCGTGTTGTATCAGCAATCGACGTATGCGCCCGGCGGATTCTATCGTTGGCTGGGAAGCATGGCCATGGATCGCAAAGGCGATATCGGCATGGGCTATTCGTTCGGCGGCGATCCCAACTATGCCGGTCAGCGTTTCGCGGCGCGCATGGCGAATGACCCGAAGGGTCAACTTACTTTTCACGAGTCCGTGCTGGCGGAGGGCCACGGCTCGCAAACGGGGAGCTTGCGGTGGGAGGACTACACCAACATCGTCGTCGATCCCTCCGACGATTGTACTTTCTGGTTCGTAGGAAATTACCTCAAGAGCGGCGCTGCATCCTCTACGACTCGCATTGGATCTTTTCTGGTGCCCGGCTGCAAGTGACGCGAAGAGTTACTTGATCCCCTCTTTTAACTTGGAATGGGTCTCGCTCAGCCCGTGCCCTTGAGCCATCAGCTTTTCGATATCGGGAATCTCGATGGGCACGAACGCGGAGAGGTTCTGTATCCGCTTTCGGTAATCAGGATCATGTCTTCGAGACGAATGCCCAAGTGGTCTTCCTCGATGCGCATCTCCGGCTCAATGGTGAACAGAACGCCGGGCTCAAGCGTCGCGGGCATTGGGACATCGTGCACCTCCATGCCGACGGTGTGGCCCAGGCTGTTCGAGCGGTCATTCCGGTAGCCATCGACGAACTTCGCCGCGGCCTCATGGATTTTCGGATCGGTGAATTTGTAGGAGGCCAAGACGGCGTCCATTTTCCTGGCGGCTGCCTTTCTGATGTCGCCGGGAGTGACGTGGACCTGGATGGAGGTCATTAACGCCTGATACAGCCGCAGATAGATGTTGTAGTATTCGCGCTGCCAGGGCGTGAACTTTCCGTCGGCGGGGAACACGCGCGTCACATCGGAGGTGTAGTTCTTGTAATCGGGCGCGTAATCGAACTGCACCAGGTCGCCTCTTTGCAGCTCGGCTGTGTCTTTGTGGTAATGCGTGTAGTAGGTGTTCGCGCCAGTCGCGATGAGCGCGAAGTAAGCCGGCCCGTAGGCGCCGTATTTTTTGAAGACGAACTCGGCGTCGGCCTGCAGCTCGTATTCGAACATTCCGGGCTTCGAATCGCGCATGGCTTCCATGATGCCGAGGCCGGCCATGCGCGTGGCCTCTTCGATAATGGCGATCTCGCGGGTATCTTTGATGGCGCGGAGCTGGTCCAGGATCGGATCGAGATTGTCGAGTTTGGAATTCGGCGCGGCTTCTTTCAGGTGAGCGAGGAAGGCCTCCTCACGCGACGGGCGGCCGTCCCAGGGATCATTTTTGGTGGCGCGAGCGAGCGCGGCGGGATCGCTGGACGAAGCGCTACCGAGCACCTCCGGACGGAAAGGCGTAAAAATCGCGCGGTCTCCCGCGGCGATCTCCTTCAGCACGGCCGCGAACTGCGCGCGCGGAAGAACGGACTCGATTCCGGTCGCCTTGATCGCCTCCTGACCGGGGTAGAGGGAGGGACCGAACATGGATTGCTCCCGGCGCTGGTCGCGCGGATTCAGAAACAGCGTCGAACTTCGAGTCTTGCCGTCGATCACCAGGATGGCGCGCGGTTCCACTACGCCCGAGACATAGAAGAACTGGTTGCTCTGGCGCAGCGGCTGCTCGCCGGGACGCTCCGTGGTGCCCTGAAGAATGGCGACGCCATCCGCAATCTTTTCCATCACCTTGGTGCGCCGCGCGGCGTACTCATCAGGCGGAAAAACATTCGTGAAAACGGGCTGGGCGGCGCAGGTTTTCACCAGGGCCAGAAATACAATCAGTTCGCGCATAGCCTTTGACCGATTTTAGCCCCAAGCGAGTGCCTGAGTCCTGCTCACAGCGCATCCGGACGGTATTTGAATTTGCGGGTTTGGCGCAGAAAGAAAAGCAGTGGAATGCCGGGCCATACGTGCAACGATCCGGTCAACCGCGCCAGGGACGGACGTGGGACAGTGCAATCAAACACCATTTTTCCGCTGTGAATCGGGTGTTCGCGCGTACTGTCCCAAGTTCCGGAAATAACTAGGCGACCGACTTCTTGCGCCTGCGGGCGATGGCGCCCAATCCAAGAAGGGCTCCGCCCATCAGGAGCATCGTGGACGGCTCGGGGGTGGTCGCCGGGGTCGCTTCGTTGAAGCTGTTGCTGGCGTTCAGAATGCCTCCCGAAGTATACGTATATACGTCTTGAACGTTGATGGAGGTTGCGTTGATGCCGGTGATGGGACCTGAGTCAGTACCGACGTTGCCGACCTGCGAAAAGTTGTCACTCTGCGCTCCGATCGTTTTTACCAGCAACGCATTGGAGGATCCATTCGCCTGGAGGCCGACGTTGGCGGTTGAAATAACGGCTGGAGGGCCCCACACGCCTGGATCCAGTGCGACGCTGTAGGTCATCGTGAAGCTTGAGTTAAGGTTGTTCGACTCCAGGTTGACGGTCATTTCGCCCAAGCCCAGCTGGCCGATCTGAAGGCTGGCGTCACTGGGCGTGGCGCCGGACGTGATTTGGAAATTGGACACATAGAAGCCGTCTGTTTCACAGTTGGTGAAGCTCCCGAAAAGTACAGGGTTGGTGGAGCAGGCAGGGCCGAGTGGCGAAGCAACTGCAATTGCCCCGAGGGCGCAGGTTGCCATTGCCAAAACAGCTAGTTTCAACGTTCTCATATCCTTGTGATTCCTCCTAAGAAACCCATCATGCTGGTGTGTATCAAAAAGATTGGACCAGCATGCCTCGCTGAAATCAATGACGAACGGAACAATTGGCTTGAAAACAGATGACGGACACAAGAATTTGAGCTATGAGAGGGAACCGTCGAAAAACTCGAGAAGGCGCGCCTGTAGGGATACCGGAGACACAGAGGAACTGCTCCTACCAGAGTCAGAAACACGCCATCAGTTTGCGAATGGCGGAAGTTCAATTGGTGAGCGTGACCGCTGCCTCGGTCAACTGAACGGAGCTATTTCTTCTTACTCACGGAATCGTTGGCGCCGGCCCATCCGCTGATCTGGAGGTTAAACCCATCCGGATCGCTCACATGGAAACTGGAATAGTTTGGAATGCCGCCGCCGGTATCCGGGCGAAGAGTGGCCGCCGCGAGGCCGCGACGCATCAACTCGTCTTTCACCTGATCGGTGTCCCAGTTGTAAATGCGATAAGCGATGTGATCGACCAGAGCCGTGGCCGGTGGCCGATTGCCAACAGGCGCGCCCGCGGCTGCGGACGCAGCCGGTGTCGCTCCATCAGCGGGCGGCCGGCGATTGCGGGCCAGAAGCGTCGAGTTCCCGAATTTCATCTCAACCTGACTTCTGCCGTTATCGTTGGTCACTTCCATTCCCATGAGGTCCGCGTAAAAGTCCCGCGTGACGCGGTAGTCTTTCACCTGAAAGGAAATGTGATCCAGTTCGACGGTCTTGAACGCGGGGGAATGCGCCGGGGCGGGCGCACCGGCGGAGGGCGCCGCTGAAGAATTCTGGGCGGGATTCTGCGCCAGCGCGACGCCGGCCGGAGCGGCAGCGACCGCGGCAAAGGCCAGGCTGTGAACAAGCTGGCGCCGGTTCATGAACCCATTTTCGAAATCGTGAAGCAGTTTGGCGATCTGACCGATGACATGTTCCATGTGAATCTCCTTGGTGTTTTCCAGAATACCGGTTCCCGCGAGCGGCAGGGACACCGTTCAATCACGATACAGCGTACGCGATTAGCACCTAGTACGGCTTGGGAGCGCACTGTCACCCGCGCTGGCACGACCTACCGGCAGAACGTGACGAATATCGGGCGCTGGTGCTCGGCGGGCTGCACCACGAATATCGCCTGGAAAAGGAGGTCGCTTAGCGCCAGACCGACTTTTTGCGGTCCACACCAACCAATACTACGACCTGACCCTGCGCGGACCAGAGGAATTCCTGGCGACCCTCGGTTATCTGAGACCCGGCGATCAATACAGCAACACGACGTTGAACCAGTCGTTGAGATCGGAGATCGAGTTCGCGTTGGTGGCAACCAGTGTGACCTTGTGCGCGGCGAGAGTGAGCGTTACCGGAATGTAACTCGGCACTACCGCGCGATGCGTGGCGGCCCCATTCGACCAAATCTGCGCGCTCCCGATAGTCGTGCCATCCAACTGGATGGTGACCCCGATCATCTGATTCGCGGACTGGCCCCACACCGAGCCCGATAAAACGAAAGCAGCCGGTCCATCGGAAGGCGCGGTAAAGGTTGCGGTAATCGGCAGCGGGCCTTTCGCCTGATTCACAATTGACATAATCGGCATGGTAGAAAATTCCTTTCCGTTTCCAGACAAACTGCGGGCAAAATGGACTATAACATAGCAATTACCGGGAAACAATGAAAAAGCGCAGGTCAGAGCTAGGGAGCGGCGATACTCGCCCCGGTATTAGGCAGGCGCTCCATCAGCCATAGGACCTCCAGATCCTCAATCTTGTGAAATCCCAGGCGCTCGTAAAGGTTCCTGGCGCGATTGGAGACCTGCACGTGAAGACGCATCCGCTTATTGGTCAAATCCGCTTCGACGCACAGCGCCCGGAGAATCCAGGTCCCGATGCCCGCACCGCGCTTTTCCTTGAGGATGACGATATCCACCAGCGTGTCGAAATCGACGCCGCGGTCGACCAGGAGCCGTCCGATCGCGCGGTCGTCCAGCATTATGATTCCGTGCTGTGCGTTGGGAAACTGCGCCTGGTAACTGGTGTGCTGGCCATCGATTTGAATCCGGAGCAGTTTCTCACGCGTCACGGGCTCCCATGCCCACGCAGCGAGGGTCTCATAGAAATGCCCGTAGGCGAGAGTGTAGAGGAAAGTGCCGTCTTCCTTGACGGCCTGGCGAATGATCAGCGACATTCTAACCGGCTCCGGCGCCCGTGCCGCGCTCAGCCACGATGCTCGCGAGCCAGCGCGAAAACAGCGGACTCAAAATAGCCTTGAACTGCTCCAGATTATCAAAGGAGGCGTGCGGTCCGCCCCGGCTCAGCAAGTTTTGTTTCAGCTCGACGATCGCGGGATCCACTTTGTGGGGCAGGAGCGGGGACCTAAAAAGAATAACGGCATCGCGCATCGGCAACTCCGGATCGGCGATGAAACGTTGCACCAGGGCCCAGTCTCGTTCATAATCACGCTGCGGCGGACCCCAACTGTCCTCGAGAACCTGGATGTAGTAACGGCACATGCGGATATTGTCATCCACCGCGCCTTGAAAGGCCCGCTTATCCGCCAGAGCGGGCATGATTACCAGCGAGGTGAAAAGAAAACCCCGCGGCATCGCTTCCGCGGCGTTGAAATCCGAGAGAGTTTCCTGGAAGGCCTTGAGTTCCCCAGCGCCATCGAAAGGCGTGGCGCAGAATACATAGCAAAATGTGTAGGACATTTACGAGGCGCGATCTCCCGGGTGCCCTCCACCGAGGCCGGTTCGGTTCAGGATACGAGTCGTCCGATTAGGACCGCGACGGAAATACACCCTGCAAGCAAATGCACCAGTTCAGCGTCAGAAACGGCATCATGTTGTTATGCGGGAGATTGCTGCCCGTCATCGCTATGGCGCTCGTGTTCATGGCCGACGCAGGGCTGCTGGCGGTGTAGATGTCGATGGCGGCGTTGGAGGAGTTCACCGCGTCGGCGAACGCGTAAGGATTGGGAGACGATTGGTCCGCGCGCTGCGAAACACCCTGCGCGATGTGGTTATGTCTGGGGATTTCCTGACTATTCAGCGTCACATTCGTGAACCCGCCATTCTCGCCGATGGAATAGTCGCTCAGACCGGGTCCCTGTCCATACCCAATCGCCACCTGGCCACGCAGATCCGGCAGGCCGAAATTGCTTTTGCCATCGCCTCCGTAGTTGGTTCCAAGCAGCGAGAAAAGAGCTGTATTCTGAGAAATCGCAAGAATCTGGCCCTGGGCGAAAATCCACCCACGGGGCGCGAAGGTGTACGGCACCAGCAACAGTTGACCGATAAAAGGGTCCATAGCGTCTCCTCTAAGTCTGCGTCGGGAAAATGCCTGTCAGCGCGATCACCCAGTTGATCACCAGAAACGGCTGACGGTTTTCGTGAGGCGCACTGTTTCCCGTTAGTGTCAGCATGTTGGGGTTCATGGCTCCGAGGCTTTGCGCGGGGCCGTAAATGGGGTTAGCGGCGGCGGTGACTCCGGGTGTAGCCCCCGAGGGCCTGGAGGTCGCGGCGTTGGCGTTGCTGGCGCTGAGATTGTGGTTGTGCATCGCCATTTCGCCCGTGAGGAGGGTGTGCTGCTCTTCGCCTCCCGTCTGCGCCAGGTTGTAGGTCGGCAGTGAAGGACCGGTCCCGGAGCTGATCGGAGTGCGGCTTTGCAGGTTGGGCAACAGGAAATTCGTGGTGCCGTTGCCGCCGAACGTAGTGCCCAGCAGCGAAAAGAGCGCCTGGTACTGGTTGATCGGCAACGTCTGCCCGCTGCACACGATCCAGCCCCTGGGAGCGAAGTTGAACGCAGCCGACATCAGGGAACCGAGATAGGGACTTGACATTTTTTCTCCTTAAACGACCAAGTTCGCGTTACGACGGACTGGGGTAAATGCCATACAGCGCGATAATCCAGTTGCACGCGAGAAACGGCTCCTGATTTGAGTGGGGCTGGCTGCCGCCCGTCATGGAGACCATGGAGTTGTTCATCGCGGCCGCGGGCGCCTGATCGGAGTAGGGCTTATTCTGCCCGCCCCCGGCGAAAACCAGGTTGAGCGGATTGGTCGCATTTGCTCCGCCCGGATTGGCCATCACAAGATGCGTATGGGAGGGAAGCTGGGGAGTTAGAAGCGTTACATTTTCGACGCCGCCTGTCTGCCCGGTGACATACGTGCTCAATCCGGCGCCCTGCCCTTGGTGAATGGTGACGCGGCCCCGCAAATCCGGAAGATTGAAAGTGCTCACGCCGTCGCCCCCGTAGGTGGTTCCAATTAACGAAAACAGGGTGTCATTCTGCGAGATCTGCTGCACCGCTCCGTTGCAAATGGCGTAGTTGACCGGAGCAAAGTTGAAGCCTACCAATAGTATCTGTCCGATGTAAGGCTGAGACAAGAGGTCCTCCCGCGGGAGCGAACATCCGCCCACGACTCAAACGCGTTCCAGAATACATCACTCTTTTAGACTTTACAAGAGAAATTTTTTCGGGATTTAAATGAACATCCGGTGAAATTGCGCGCGCTTTGGTAGCGAGTGACGACACATGACTCAAAATAGGGATGGCGGCAGGGAAATTAGGACTGGTGCGCACGAGCGACTCGTGTTAGACTGGCCCCCAGACTGCGGCGTTTGCCCGTTTGCTTCTCATTGCGTCTAATGGGAGGGCCTCTCATGGGGGGCCGGGTGACAGACACGCCAGCTCAGGAGGGGCGCACGCGTATGATCCGATCCGAGCACCAATCCCAATTCCTCGTCCGGACTGGGTTTTTAGTTGCAATTCTGGGTCTTCTCGCGCTCCCGGCCGCGGCACAAACCTGCACTGGTACCACCACCGTGACCTGCACGGGCAGCACCGGCGGGACCTTCACCGGCAACGAGAACGCTTGGACGTCAATCCCCGGCAGCCCGTACTCGTACACCGTTCCTGGCACGGTTATAGGCACAGTGACCGCCGTGACGGTGCAGCTCGCCGGCGTGAGCGCGAACGGCGCCACCACTGGCTTTTGCCTGGCCGACGCTGCGTTCATGCTGGAGGCTCCGAGCGGAGCGAGCTTCTACTTCATGAATCAGGCTGGCCTGAACACGTGCACCACCACCCCGTCGAACATTACCAACCTTACGATTAACATTGCAGACACCTTCGCGACGGCCATGCCGAGCGCCGGCACGGTCTGGCCCACCTCCGGTTCGATCAGCGTCAAGCCCGGCACCGGGTACAACGCGGCGGGCCTTCTTTCTATGACGGGTTATCCGGGAGGGGCTTCCGGGAGCGAACCGGCGCCTGCCGGGACCGCAACATTCACCAGCGTTTTCACTGGAGTCACTGCCGCCGGAACCTGGAAGCTGTACGCCGCCGACAATCCCGAAGCGCAGGGCGGCGACAGCGTTGCTTTCGGCTCCTGGACCCTGACGCTGACCGTCGCGGCGAGCTCGGTTTCCACCAACACCGCCGTTTCCAGCAACGGTTCGAGTCCGATCGTTACTGGAACCAGCGTTACCTATACGGCAACGGTTACGTCCACCAGTGGTACGCCCGGCGGAACGGTGACGTTCACCGACATGCTTCCGGGCGGAACCGCGACCAACCTTGCGTGCTCCGGTGGCAACCCAGCCACTCTTTCGGGTGGTGTGGCAACCTGCGCAATCTCGATCGCCGCCGAAGGGAATCACGTCATTACGGCGAACTACAACGGGGCGTCGGGCTTCGGCACCAGCTCCGGATTCATTGACGAAACCTATCGCGACGCGACCACCAACCCGTCCGGGACGCAGTTTTGCAACACGGGCTCCATGAGTTTTCCCGGGGCTCAGGCGAATCAGGCTATTTATCCCTCCTACATCAACGTGACTGGCGTTAGCCAGACGGTGGCCACGCTCAGCGTGCAATTGAAGGGGTTGAATTCGAACTCGAACATAAACGGACTGGGATCCGTGCAGATGATGCTGGTCTCGCCGTCGAACCAGGCTTACGAGTTTCTTTCCGATGCTGCCTCGGGCGTTGCTCAGGCCTCGGCGAACGTCACCTTCGCCGACCTTAACCCGTCGGCGCCGGAGGACGGCACTCTCACTAGTGGCGCGACATATGAAGGCTCATCCTTTACATCCGGCGATGTATACCCATCGCCTGCGCCTTCCGGCGAATTGATCGCGCAGCCCGGAGGCGGCTCCGCGAGCGCCACTTTCGAACAGGCCTTTTCGGGCGCGACTTCAAACGGCAACTGGCTGCTCTATGTGCACGACAACGGCGGCAGCGGATCGTCAGCGGCGATGACCGGAGGCTGGTGCATCAATTTGACGCTCAACACGGGCACGAACACGACGACCACTGTCGCGTCAAGCATGAATCCCTCCGCCACGGGCACCTCTGTCACCATTACGGCGACCGTGAAATCCGGCAGCACTCCGGTGACCAGCGGCTCAGTGACGTTTACCGAGAACGGATCGCCAGTAGCGGGCGCCAGCGTCTCCAACCCCGTCTCGCTCAACGGCTCTGGACAAGCCAGCATCAGCACGAGCGCTCTGCCGGAAGGCGACAATGTGATCACCGCGACCTACGATGGCGTCTCGGCCTTCAATCCGAGTTTCGGCACGATCGATCAGCGAACCGATAATGTCACGACTGTAACCGGGACCGCTCCGTATGCCTATTGCAACACGGGCGCGATCGCGATTCCCGCCTCCAACAATTCTCCCAACGACCTGGGCCCCGGCTCGCCGAACCCTTCGAACATCTTCGTTTCGAGCTTACCGGGCACCATCAACAAGGTGACACTCACCCTCAAGAATTATCATGCGACCGTGCCCAACATTGTCGACTCGCTGCTGGTGGGTCCTGGGGCGACCAACGGGCAAACGTTCGACTTTTTCTCGGGTGTGGGCGGCAACACTTCTTCTTTCGGCCCCGGCACCCTGACGTTGTCCGACGCTGGGGGAACCCTTGTGCCGACCACCGCGTTCAGCGCCGGGACGTTCAAGCCTACCAGCTATGGGAGCGGCGACACCTATACCCAAAGTCCCAGCGGATTCTACACGCTGCCCGCCGGCCCGTACAATTACGCCGCGACCACGGGCACGTCCACATTCGCGTCGCTCTATGCGTCGAAGGTCGCCAACGGCACCTGGAGCCTGTACTTCAATCAGACCAATCTGGAGCCCGGCGGCGGCGTCAACAACGGATGGTGCCTGAATTTCACGGAGAATCCGGTGACCGGCACCGGAACCACCGGAGCGACCAACCCGATGACGCAGGGCGGCACGGGAAATGTGACGCTGTCGCTTAAGAACGACGGCGATAGCGGCGGCAACGGCTCGACCGGCGATCCGACGCTGACGAACCCGATGACGGTGGCCGGCACCCTCCCCACCGGTTTGACGTTCGGTACGGTGCCCACCGGCACGCCGTGGAACTGCGTTGCCTCAACCACCACGACGGTGAGTTGCACGAGCGAAAACATGGTTGCCTCCGGCGCCAGCTATCCGCTGCTGACTTTGCCCGTGCTTGTCGCCAACAACGCAGCGGCATCGGTGACGATCAGCGGCTTCACGTTTGGCGGCGCCGGTATGACTGTAGGCACATTCCCCTCGGATTCCCCCACGATCAATCCGGCTCCGGTGCTGTCGATCACCAAATCGCATACCGGCACGTTCACGCAAGGGCAAACCGCGACTTGGACGATCCAGGTGAGCAACACTGCGGCGACCATCGCCGGAGCCACCAATGGGTCCACGGTCACGGTCAGCGACACGCTTCCCAGCGGCTACACGCTGTCGAGCGGCACGGGGACCGGATGGTCATGCAGCGGCAACAATACAGTTACGTGCACTACCAGCGCGGTGGTGGCAGGCGGCAATACCAGTTTCAACCTGATTACGCTGATCGTGAACGTGCCGGCCAGTTCGGCTACCAGCGTGAGCAACACGGCCCTGGCGTACGGCGGCGGTGACCTGGTGCACACCAATTCCGGGAACGCCGCGTCCGGATCGGACAATAACGTCCCGGTGGTCCAGGTGCCGGCCTCGATCACAACCAACTCGGGCACGACGCCGCAAACGGCGGCGATCAATCAGGGGTTCGCCAATCCGCTGGCGGCGACGGTGAAGGATGCCGGCGGGGTTGGCGTGCCCAGCGTGAGCGTGACCTTCACGGGTCCGGCGACCGGTGCGAGCGGAACATTCAGCAACTCGAGCAACACCATCACGGTGGCAACCAATGGGTCGGGCGTGGCAACCGGGGGGACCTTCACGGCAAACGCCACCGCGGGCGGACCGTATTCGGTGACGGCGGTAGCGGGCTCGCTTTCGACCAGCTTTTCGCTGACCAACCTGCCGGGCACCGCCACTCATTTGAGCGTGACGGCGCCGGGGACGGCGACCGCCGGAACGTCCTTCAACGGGACCGTTACCGCTAAGGATGCGGGCAATAACACGGCCACGGGATACAGCGGAACGGTGAGTTTTACCAGTTCGGACCCGCAAGGGGTGATGCCGGCGAATACCACGCTGATCAACGGAACGGGAACATTCAGCGCGACGCTTAAGACCGCCGGCAACCAAAGCATTACGGCCACCGACACGGTGACTAGTACCATCACGGGAACCTCCGGCACGATCGTCGTGAGCGCGGGCTTGCCGAACAGCATCACGACGAATAGCGGGTCGACACCGCAATCGGCGACAGTGAGTACGTCATTCACCAATCCTCTGGCAGTGACGGTGAAGGACGCGTCGAGCAACGCGGTATCGGGAGTGAGCGTGGTCTTCACGGCCCCATCCACGGGCGCGTCGGGGGCATTCAGCAACACCACCAATACGATTACGGTTCCGACGAACACGGCGGGCGTAGCCTCGGCCGGCACATTTACGGCGAACGCGACCGCGGGCGGACCGTATTTGGTGACGGCGGTGGCGGGCTCGCTTTCGACCAGCTTCTCGCTGACGAATAATGCCGTGGTTTCTGCCGGGCCGACCGTGGTTTCCTACAATGTCACGTGGGGGACTGTCGGAACCTACAACGTGATCGGCACTACTCGCAATCGGCTGCCGTGGCAGATCACCGGGGTTAAGGTGGTCTTTTCCGAGGCCATCGCCACTGGAAACGTGAACAGCCTCAGCGGCACCGGTCTAACGACGACGGGGTTCAGCGGGCTCGGCACCAATACTCTGACCTGGACCATCAATCCGCTGGCGATCGGAAATTTCCCGACCACGCTGGCGGGCAGCGGTGCGAACGCCCTGAAGGATTCGGGCGGGAACGCTTTGGCGGGCGGCTCAGGATTCAGCCAGAATCTGAAGATTCTGTACGGCGACTTTAACGACGATGGCGTGGTGAATTCGACGGATCTTCTAGAGGTGCAGGCTGCGTTCAGCGCGTCGTACAATATCCTTGCAGATCTGAATGGCGATGGGGTGGTGAACGTGCTTGATTACACTATCGTGCGCACGCGATTGGGGACGTCTTTACCCTAAGAAGGAAACTCTTATGAGACGCATTCTCGGAATTCTCGTTGCCAGCTGCGCCGCAGTGCTGATTTGTTCTCCCGCACGCGCGACCACGACGTTCTCGATACAGCCGGTAACCGTCAACGCCAATCCAGACGACGTCGGAGATACATTCGACGTGGTGCTGACGAATAATGGGCCTGATCCCATCTCGGTTGCGGCATTCGAATTCGAGGTGTCGGTCACGGATCCCGACATCACGCTGACGGGCGCGGATTTTTCCCCGAGTGTGCATCCCTATATATTCGCCGGCGACTCGTTCGACGAAGTCAATTCACTGCCCTTGAACACCGATTCCGGTCAGACGCTGGACGGCAGCGACAGCACCAACGATCTCATGGGAATCACGCTTACGTCCGGAGAGTCACTGGCTCTGGGCGAAGTGCTGTTCTCCGTCGCGGATCCCGCGACGCCCGGCCCGTTCACGGTGTCGTTCACTGGCTCGCCGGCCGTGTCTGACAGCAATAATCTAACGGACCCGTCGTTCAACCCTATCAATGTCGACGATTTTTCTGGCGGGACCATCGACATCAGCGGCGTCAGCACGCCTGAGCCTTCCTCGTTCTTGTTGATGCTGGCTGGTGCGGCCACTCTTGCCGGTTGGACTCTCCGTCGGCGATTGTCCTCCCCAATAATTCGGCCCGAGGTGGTTGAGATCGGGCTTTAAAGCGCGAATCCCCATAAAACAGGAGAGTTGCTGACGTTCGTCGGACTATTCTTCTCGTCCCGCACGGCTCTGATGCCGAGAACTTCTTCTGCGCAGATAGCTCGCGCTGTTCTTGGAGCGCAAAGCAAAGCCGCAAAGAACCACCGCAGTCGCAAGGCTCGCCATGCTCGCGCCGGCGCGTTTTTTCGATTAGCGAAGTGCACTGGGGATCGTGAAGCCGAAGACTTTCATCAAATGGCATCGGACAGCGTTTCGAATGTTCTGGCGATGGAAATCACGGAAGACGGGTCGACCGCCGCTGCCGAAGAATCTGAAAGAACTGGCCCGCGACAATCCTATCCTGGCGCGATGAGCAGATCGCCGACGGAGCTGTCGGTCAGACTCGGCATCCAAATATCACCGAGAACGGTCCGAAAGTATTTGGAAATGCCGCGTCCGATTGGGCCCTCGCGCCCAGCGCTGGGCGACGTTTGTCCGGAATCATGCGAAAGCGATCGTTGCGCGCGATTTTTTCGTGTCGATCACTGCGACGTTTCAAATTCTCCACGTGTTGGTCGCGATGGAGATCGGCTCGCGCCGGATTCTGCATGTCAATGTAACCGATGACCCAACCGCCGAATGGACCACGCAGCAGTTCCGGGAGATTCTCGCCGATCCGCATCCGTACAGATGCGTCGTTCACGACCGCGATTCGATCTTCTCGTCGTCACTAGATACAACATTGAGGGACTTTGGTGTGCGGCCGATCAGAACGCCAGTTCGGGCTCCGACAATCAACGCCGATTGCGAAGGGGCTGATCGGGACGATCCGGCGCGAATGTTTGGATGTTCTGATTCCGATCAACGACCGGCACCTGCGCCTCAATCTCAAGGAGGGCCACCCACTACAATCGCGGACGACATTCGGCATTAGGACCTGGAATTCCGGAGGCAATCCAGGCGAGTGTTCCGGCCAGCGTCGATCGGCACAAGCTGCCCGCCGGTTTTCGAGTCGCATCGAAGCCTGTTCTCGGCGGGCTGCATCGCGAATATCGCTCGGAAAAGGAGGCAGCTTAGCGCCGGACGGACTTTCTGCGGACCCCAAGCGATTTACACTCTGTCCTTGCGGTCCGTCTTCCCGGCCCGTCGTTGAAATTGTCGCTAAGGTTTCCACAAGCGGAATCGAAGAGCGCAATATTGGTCGGCCTTTCCGAAACGGCCCCCCGTTGTATGGACAGGTGGCCTAGTTGTAGTACGCCTATGTGTTTGATTCTATTGGTCGGGGCGGGGCGATTTGAATCCCGACCCCCTGCGCCCAAGGCAGATTTCGGACTTATTCCAAAAACGCCTATTCTCAATTACTTCCATTTCAACGGTTTACGCGCGCCGTGTTGAATGGCGCGGATTTCGATGGAATTTGGGGGCTTCGGCATCCTCAATTTCATCTACATCCACAATAGGAATCTGAAACGATCAGCGCTCAGTTCGCGGACTGCAGCCCGGCCTTTTCTACAGGTCTTTATCATCGTCACGAATCTCTTTCCTGACAAGCAGGTTTCATGGCGGACGGAATTCTTGTGGACGATAACAAGATACCCGCCGGTTTTTGAGTTGCATCGACGCCAATTCTTGGCCGGCTGCATCATGAATATCGCCTGGAAAAGGAGGTAGCTTAGCGGCGGACGGACTTTTTGCGAAGCACAACAGGCATCACTAACTTTCGAATTACATCAACGTCTGAGCGAAACGCATAGCCCATCGGTGCTGGGTGGTCGCGTCCGATATCTCGTCCTGCCGGAACTCCACCTGGATGTACGGCAGTCCCCGCCGGAGGGCATGGAGTGGAATACTGTAGTCGACTTCCGGTTCCAGATCGTATGGTTGATTATCCCCCACCACTATTTCGCCGGACCGGCGCAAGGCAGCGAGCACGGGATCGGCAAGGCTGCGGTCCAGATGACTGGAGAGAGCGATTTGCCAGGGTCTTGGTTTGCCGGCAAGACAAGGCGTCATGGAATGAACGGAAAGCGCGATCGATTGCGCGCCTCTCGCCTCGCGTTCCAGCAAAACCGATTCGACCGCATTGTGATACGGATGGAACCAGCGTTCGATGCGGGTGGCTCTGGCTGCCGCGCTGAGATGCAGATTGCCGGGGATCACCGTGCCGTCGCTTACTTCAGGTATGAGATCCGATGCGTTGAGATGGCGGTTGCAGTCGATCACCAGGCGCGACGTGTTGCAGAGTATCGCCGGGGCATCGAAGATTTCCGAGAGCGCCTCGGTGACGCCCGCGGCGCCGATGTCCCACGCGATGTGCCGAGCGAGTTCAGACGCCGGCAAACCGAGGTCGTGAAGTTCCATAGGAATGTAATTGCTGGCGTGATCGCAAAAGAGGACAAAGCGGCTGGACCCCTCCGGGCGAAGGATACGTGACGCCGTCATGTCATCGTCATCCCGTCTCTTCAGTGACGGTCACCGTGACGTCCATGGCGAGGAAGGCTTCCGGGGAACCCTCGTAGGTGCCCCATAAGGGCAGCACCTGTTCGGGAGTCCACGCAACGGCGACGCGAATGAGATTACGGTTGCCGACGATGCTGTTGGTCGGGTCGAAGTCGATCCAGCCGGCGCCGGGCAGATAAGCCTGCATCCATGCATGTGTGGCTCCGCCACCGGCGACGCCGGAGCTTGTGGGCACGAAGATGTACCCGCTCACAAACCGCGCGGCAATACCCAACGACCTGGCAGCTTCCATCATCAGGACCGCGAAATCGCGGCAACTGCCCCGCCGGCTCCGCAACGTCTCCTCGGGAGTCTGCACGCCTTTCTCAATCCGGCGGGTGTAGGTAACCTGTTCGCGAATGCCGCTGGTCATCGCGCGAAGTATTTTCATGGTGGGGGTAGTATCCGATGCATCGAGAAACTGCAATGCCCAGGTGGAGACGCTCTCGCCCAGGAAGTGGCGAGCCAGGGCGCGCTCGAGATTGGGGAAGTCCTCATCGGAATAGCGGAACGGATACGTGCGCGCATACTCCTCAAGTGGATACTCCGGCAGGGAGGTCTCGAAATGCTCCAACGTTACAGTGCTTTCGAATTGGAGTTCGGCCGTAGTCCCCTCAAAAGTGGCGACGGCGACAGAGTTATCGAACGGATCGTGTAACCAGCGCAGAAGAGCCGGTTGCGGCGTGATGACCAGGTTGGTCCGGATCAACCGCAGGTCATGGCTCTCGCGCGGGCGGAACATCATGCGATGTTCGCCAAGGCCGACTGGGCCTGCGTAACGGTAGACGGTGGAGTGGTACACCGTGAGAAAAGACATCAGTAGGCTATTCCGGGTATCTCGCCACCTGGAATCTCGTCGGTCCAGACCTTGAAGCTCTCGAGCGTGTTGGGTCCAAACGTCGTGGCGATTGCGACATCGGAGGCATCGCGGCCTCGCGCCATCAGGACGCGGCCCATGCGCTGCACATTGTTGCGCGGGTCGAAGATGTGCCAACGGCCTCCGATCCAGGCCTCGAACCACGCGGCGAAATCGCCCACAGGGAAAGGAGGCGGCGTTCCCAGATCGCTCAGATAACCGGTGCAGTATCGCGCCGGAATATTCATGCAGCGGCAGAAGGCGATGGCGAGATGCGCGTAGTCGCGGCAGACGCCGATCCGTTCGTTAAAAGCATCCGCGGCGCTTCGGGTGGCGCGGGCGTTCTGGTAGTCGAAAGCAATATGCTTGTGAACATAATCGCAGATTGCCTGCACGCGCGTATACCCGGGAGCCGTGAAGCCGAACAGATTCCAGGCCGTCTGCGTCAGCAAATCGGTCTCGCAATACCGGCTGCCGAGCAGGAACACGAGTGTCTCTTCGGGCAGATCCTGAACGGCGTCCTGCCCTAGGGTCGACACAACCTCGTCGGGCTGGCCGCTATCTCTGATGACGCCGTCGGCCGTCAGGCGGAGGCGGCCCATAGGCGCGAGGGCGCGGGTACACCGGTTTCCGAACCCGTCGCGGTAGCACGTCATCGGAATAGATGGCTCGGCAATGAGGCGATCGGAGACTACGATGTCGGAGGTCCGCGAATCGTGAACACTCACGAGAAGGATGATCGGCGTGGATTGTGGAAAGGAATAAATCAGTTCATAACCGATCCGGAGCTGCATGGGAAAGCACCTTAGTCTGCGGGGAAATCCGCGAGTTCGACACCAACTTCGTTCATAATACCAAGGAGATGTGTGGGACCGATCTTCATCTCGTCCGCCGTAAGTCCAACGTTAACGGGAATTGGGGATTGCGCTCCTCCGGTGGCACAACGATCGTGCCAGGGGTGTGGCCGCTATCCTGAAACCGCGCCAGACGGCGGCTCTCTGCCTCCTGGGCGTTGACGGGGAACTGTTTACTGGCCTGTCCGCCGGGATGCGCCACATGATACGTGCAGCCCCCAATTGCGCGTCCCGACCACGTGTCGACGATGTCGAATACCAAGGGCGTATGCACCGGGATGTTGGGGTGGAGGCACGACGGCGGCTGCCAGGCGCGATAACGCACCCCTGCCACAAATTCGCCGTTTTCGCCCGTGGAGTGCAGCGGCACCCGCCGGCCGTTGCAGAGGACCACGAAGCGCTCGCCACCGGTCATTCCGGCCACTTTCACCTGTAACCGCTCGACGGATGAGTCCACGTTGCGCACGGTCCCGCTGCCGGAGGCCTCTTCGCCCAGTACGTGCCACGGTTCCAGGGCGCGCCGCAACTCGAGGCGCATGCCGCGCCTGGTAACCGAACCGATCGGCGGAAATCGAAACTCGAAGTGCGGGGCGAACCATTCGGTCTGAAACTCGTACCCAGCTTCGCGCAGGTCCGCCATGACGTCCTCCCAGTCGAGTTGAATAAAGTGAGGCAGCATAAACCGGTCGTGCAGCGTGGTTCCCCACCACTCGAGCTCCTGGCGGTAGGGACTCTCCCAGAAACGCGCTGTTAGCGCCCGCACCAGCAATTGTTGGGCGAGACTCATTTGCGCGTGCGGAGGCATTTCGAACGCGCGCAGCTCGACCAGGCCGAGCCGCGATCCGGCGAAGTCGGGCGAGTAGAGCTTGTCGATG
>Ga0182024_10002651_pt1 | contig 44005 bp, 29 predicted proteins | sample P32metaG_FD_120480 | JGI IMG/M metagenome (GOLD analysis project Ga0182024, IMG submission 120480) | Permafrost microbial communities from Stordalen Mire, Sweden - P3-2 metaG (Illumina Assembly) | ecosystem: Environmental > Terrestrial > Soil > Wetlands > Permafrost | place: Sweden: Stordalen... | reverse complement strand
GCTCAGGTTGAAAAAAAGAACTTCCATCAATTCAATTCCAAAAATTCACAAGGAGAAGGAAATGGCAGATTTTCGCAAATGGTTATTCGCGCTTGCCGTAGTGGCTCTGCTCGCAGGGCTCACTGTCCCGGCTAGCGCTCAAAGTTTGACAACGGTAGTGTGCACCGTTCAGTCGGCTACCGACAATTTGATTCGCAGCCAAGGCTATACGGAGCAAGTCGGAGATGTTGTTTTGGCGTGCTCGGGCGGTACACCTACCGCTGCGGGCGTGATTGTTCCGGCAATCAATATCCAGGTGTTCCTGACGTTGAACGTAACCAGCCAGATCACGAAGACCGTCTCTGGATTGGGTACCACCGGCGGCAACTTCCTGGAAGCGCTGCTCATTATTGACGAGCCGAACTCAGCGACGAATCCGAATACTCAGATTCTGAACTGCGGTCAGACGGGAACCGACGAGCTGACGGGTGCGGGACAATCCGGACCTGGCGTATGCGCGATCGCCAGCACTGGCGTTGCGTCGCAAACCTATAACGGCACGCAGGCTACCACCAGCACCAGCGGCACTGGCTTCGTTACTACCGGTCACCCGAACGTTTTCCAGGGCCGTCAGGCTCTCGGAAGTCTCTCGAACACTTCGATTGTGTTCCAGGGCGTGCCGTTCGATCCTCCGGGCAGTGTGACCCGCTTTCTGCGGTTTACTAATATCCGCGTGAACGCCAACCAGCTTGGCATCGTGTCCCCGACCGCGCAGGTTTCGGTCACCATGGGAATCACGTCGTCCGGTAGCGCCTCCCTTCCGCTCAGCATTCTGTCCCTGGCGGTTGCCACGGTGCAAAATGGTCTGACGGTCGTCGGCCTGGGCACCCAGAGTTTCGCGCAGTGCATACCCAACAACACCAGCGGTCTTACGGGTCCGTTTGGAAGCACATCCGGGTCCGCATTTTCCTCCAGTTCACCGTATATCCGGTTCGCGGAAGGTTTCAGTAACTCCTGGAAGCCTAAGAACATCGCCCAGACCTTGGCCAATGGTATTGCTTCCAACGCCAGCGGTGACGGGTTCCTGTACAACGCTCCAACCGATCCGATTCTCTATCCGAAGGATCTGAATCAGAACGTTCCGGGAGTAAATTACTATACCGAGAGCGGATTTGAGTTCACGTCGACCACTGTAAATCCGGCGCCCAATCCACCGAATGGATTCCTGACGGGGCTTGCGGTCACGGGCGATACGCAAAGCGCCTTCTCGGATTCGGCAACGGGCATTAATACCGCGGGCGTGGCGACGCAGGGTACTCGTTTAGCCATGCAGCTGTCGAATCTTCCGCTGGGTGTTACTCTGTATGTTCCTCCGGTCATTTTCCTGTACCGGCAAGGCTATACATACGCGCACGGTTCACCCGACATCAATGACGGCAATGCGACAGGCGTCATGGTCATTACCAGCACTGACTCCTTCGGCAATACGCCCTACAATCCGCCGTCCAGTCTTGGCGCAGGCGGAGGTCAGCCGCTGAGTCTTGTTCCCCAAAGCAACGGCGGCGCTCTGATTGTCTACGAGATTCTGTTCACGGATCCGTTCTCGAACGAATACGCGGATGTTCCCCTCGTGGTTTCCTACAAGCCGAATTTGAGCGCAAACCCGCCGCTCGGTCTGCCTCAGCCTGGTGTGCAAGCCGCCTTTACGGCAGGTTTCGCGCCGTTCGAAGTGGCCCTCACGGCTGCTACGCTGTCCGCCGATCCGATTCCGCGCTTCTTCTTCCAGAACACCGGCGCGAATCTGTTCATTATTGCGCGTTGCTCCTGCAACCTGCTGTTCCCGTTCGTGACCCAGCAGTTCGGGTATGACACGGGAATCGCGATCGCGAACACCAGTTCGGATCCATTCGGTGCGGCTCAACCGCAAGCGGGTGTTGTCACCTTCAATTACTACGGCGTAGTTGGGATAAACAATCCTCCTCCGCTCGCACAGACCAGCAGCACCAGCACCCCGGTTTTAAGTGGCACGGTGCTTCTCTACACGTTGTCTCAAGGCAATACAGCTATCGGCCTTGATAATCGTGGCGCGAACTTCACAGGTTATCTGATTACTCAGGCGCAGTTCCAATACTGCCACGGGTTCGCTTTCATCAGCGCCCTCGGTGCAGGTCCCACCGCCAATGGGATTTCGGAAGGCTACCTGGCACTCGTACTTGATGCCTGGGGTCTGCCGGTCCGCGGCTCGCTACTCGGCGAGAGCTTGGGCCACTAATCAGTCCAGTTACACTCGGAAAAGGGAGGAGCTTCGGCTCCTCCCTTTCTGTTTTTTAGCCCCTTCTAAACCTGCCCCTCTTCGAACATTTTTAACTTTCACCTGTTTTTTGCTATCCTGGAGTACCCCCGGGTATGGTACACTCGATATTGTTCCTCCCGCGTCCAACTCGTCTACGAGAGGTCCCTTCATGTCTAAACGCAATTTAACCCTGGCTGTCGGCGTGTGTCTCGCCGCGAGCGTGGCCGCATTCGGCCAGCCCGGCGCTGGTTACGTCTTCCAGTTACCCGGCCAGAACAGCAGCAGCGGTCAGCTCTATGGCTACCCCTACAGCGCCACTCCGCTCACCGCCGCCATTAACGCGCTAGGTCCGAATGGCGCCTATCAAATCGTGGCAAAGCCCGACGGCACAGGATATTATCTCGTTGGCACGACGCTCCAAATCGCCAACAATGGGTTCACCACCTTCACCACAATTAACGGCATCGCGTCGGCGCCCACCGCAATCGCGGCTTCTCCGGATGGGAACTACGTCGTCGTTGGTGCGGGAGACGCTTATGTTATCTCCGCCTCGACCGGTGCGATTCTGCTCGATACCAACACGGGCGGTCCCGTCGTAGGCGTCGCAATCAGCCCGGACTCGAAATTCGCGTATGTGCTGACAGACACACATAGCGCCAGCAATGTCACCGAGATCAATCTTGTCACCCACACCAAAGTTTCGCCCGCGCTAACTTTCCAATACGGCGGGGTGACCTCGATCGCCTTTTCGCCTTTGGGTTTGCTCTACGTCGCGGGGGTCAACCGCCTTTATGAGGTCGATCCAGCCAAGTTTCAGTTAACGGCCAACGGTCCTAGCGGCAACGGCATCGTGGGCCTCAACGCGACTCCCGGTCCGCTTCGCTTTACGCCCGATGGGACGACGCTGTACTTCTCCAACACAACCTCGAACGTCACCGGTCCGTCGCTCTACCAGGTTACTCTCTCGAATCTATCGTCCAACTCATGGCCGCTGGTCGTTTCAAACACCCCCCCACTCTTGAGCGATGTTCTTGTGGCGGGAAACGGCAGAGTATTCGGCATCTCTCCTTCCCAGACGACGCTTTACGACGTAACGATCTCGCCCTTGGCGTTGACGATCAGTTCCTCCATCGGCACTCTCAGCGGCCAAGCCCAGAACGTTATTGCCGCCGCCATCTCCAACGAACTTCCCTCGGCTGTCTATCTTTATCTGCTCGTCGCCGGATCTTCACAAAATGGCCTCTACCGGGTGACGCTGAGCAATAATTCCATCAGTACCCCCGTCCCTGCCTCGGCGACCGGCGGAATCTTACAGTTCGTCGGCGTCCCGCCCAACTCGGGCGCTGGATCGTTTCTCACATTCAACGCTAATCAGACCGTTGCGCAGAGCGCCACTTCGCTTCCACTTGTCGCCCAGGTGCTCGACCTTACCGGGCGCCCTATCTTTAATCTGCCGGTTACCTTCACTGCCTCCGCAAGCAGCGGAATTGTGATCAATACGCCCGCTCCCACGACCAACGCCAACGGTTGGGTCGAAACCACGATCGTGGCCCCCGCGGCGGAAGGCACCTACACTGTAACGCTCACCGCGGGTACCGCCAATACCAGCTTCACCATCAACGTACCGGGCAAGGGAGGCTCTGGCGGCACTGGGCCAGGTGGCGTCACTCAGGTCTTCATTATCTCGGGAAATGGCGAACTCGTGGCGGCTAATTCCTTTACGCTTGAGGATCCCCTCACCGTTCTTGTCACCGATGTGAATGGCAATCCCCTGAACGGCGTCGCCGTCAACTTTAACGTGACTTCGGGGACCGGATTCATGGCCAACCCAACAGCGACCACCGACGCGACCGGTCAGGCAAGCGCGAACTTTGTCGCCTTGGCTCCGGCCCTGAATGGAACCTTTGAAGTGGATACCGTGGTCGCCAGTACGCCTTATGGCTCGGTCAGCTTCAACGAAATCGAATATCCCATCGTCATTGCGGGAAGCGCGGCCCCGTCGTTCCCGCCGCAGGTGCTGTTACAGACGCCCGTTGCTCAGAACAACTACACCATCACCGTTCCGGAAGGCGCCGTGGCGCCGAACGCCGTGACGGCCACCATCACCGGCGCCCCCGGGCAACCAGGCGCGCTGACGCCGGTTCCAGACGTCGCGATTCGCATCGTCGATCCCACGAACTTCCCGGCCTCCTCGACCTACGCGAGCTGCCAGGGTTCCACCTTGTCGGATAACACCGGAACCGCGCACTGCAACCTTATCGCGACGTGCGGCTCCGCGCTCGGCATACCTCGTGCCGTGTACTTCGGAGTTGGAGACCAGCAGTTTTTCCCAGGCACCGTCATCGTAACCCAAGGCCAGGCTCAGACTCTGTCTATCGTAGCCGGAAACAATCAGAGCGGCGCGGCGGGCCAAGCCTTGCCAGTCTCCCTCCTGGTGTCGGTGACCGACGCTTGCGGCAACCCCATCGCAGGAGCGAAAGTCTCCTGGACGGTGACCCAGGGTTCGGCGACGCTCTCGAATACCTCCAGCACCTCCAACTCCAACGGCGCTGTTAGCACCAACCTCATCTTCGGCGCGGCAGCCGGCACCGTTCAAGTCACTGTCACCCTGGGTACATCCAGCGTTGCCACCTTCTCGCTAACCAGCCAAGCCGTGGCCAGCACAATGACGATTGTAGGCGGCAATAATCAAACCACGACGCTCAGCTCCCCATTCCCGCTTCCGCTCACTGTTAAGATCGCCGACGCGAGTAATAATCCGGTCGCCGGCGTCACTGTCGCTTTTGCAGTCTCCTCCGGAAACGTGAGCCTCAGTGGAACCTCGGCCGTGACCAATGCGCAAGGCCAAGCCTCCATTAATGCAACCGCGGTACAAACCGCCGGTACGATCATCGTCACCGCATCCTACGCCTCGGTCAGCGCCTCCTTCACTCTCACTTCGGTGCCGCTGGGCCCACAAGTGGCCGCCGCGGCATTCCAGAATGCCGCCAGCTTCCAGACCGGATTAGTTCCCTGCGGACTAGCGACCGCCACCGGTACTGGCATAGCGCCGGGGATTATCAATACAGTCTCCGGAGCCAGCTTCTTCGGACCGCTGCCTTACTTTCTCAACGGCCTCACCGTCAGTGTCAACGGAACACCCGCTCCCATCTATCAGCTCAGCAATACCAACGGGAAACAGCAGGTGACGTTCCAGACCCCGTGCGAAGCAACACCGGGTAACAATGGTGTCGTTGCCCTCAACCTCAGCGGAGCCATCACGATCGTCCAGGGAGTTCTCATCCTGGCCGCCCAACCCGGTATCTTCAACTACGTGGGTACCGATGGCAACACGGATGGCTACGTGATTAGCGCGGACGATGGCACCTACATCACCCTAGCCAACCCGGCCAAGCGCGGACACAATTATTTTCTGATCGCAACGGGCCTGGGTCAGGTCACGCCGCCAACAGCCACCGACAGTGTCGGAGTGAACGGACAGAATGTCGTCTACCAGACCACCGTGGGAATCGCGAATTCGGGCGTTCCCGTCTTTGAGGCAATCTATCAACCTAATGAGACCGGCATCTACGCGGTGGGTTTCTCCATTCCCGCGACCCTCACGCTCAGCACCTCAACCGGGATCAACCAAAACCTTGCGCTCGCGGTAACGGTGAATGGGCAATTGGTGTTCGGCAACCAGGTCTTTATTCCGGTTCAGTAAAGATCGCCTCAGCCACGCCAAAAGGCCGGATACTCGGATCCGGCCTTTTGATCTAAGCTCGCATCCAATGCAGTCCTACGTGCTAGTCGCTTCGGACTGCATCAGCAGCGCGTCCGGAGTTTGAATTGTCCCCACGGCAAACGCGGTGGATACCTTAATCGATCCCGCCGGCGGACTTGCCGGATTATAAGTGCTGGCGGCAAACGGGTCGGTGACCCCTGGCGCAACCAGAATCGCCGATTGCCCGTACGACGGAACCCAGGAATACCCATAGTCCTGCCGCATCATCATCGTTGTCTGAGGATCCCAGCCCATAACCATAATCTGGTTGTCGATCGAGTAGCCTTGATTTGCCAAACTCAGCGCCAGCGCATCTTTCGCCGAGCCCTCAGGCATGTTCCGGAGTGCCTGGACAGCAGGAGGCTGCTCGGCCCAATAAGCATCGGCCTCGGTTACGGGAGCGGCACTTGCCGGAGACGACCCGCCGCTTAAGCCCAACACAGGAGATCCCCCTCCGCCAGAGAATAGTTGTTCCATCGTTCCAGGCGCGCTTGTTCCAGAGGTGATTGAAGCAGAACTTGTTGAACCCGACGGCCCGCTGCCCGTCGCGTTTATTGCCGAGGGCCTCTCCGGCGTCAACGTGGCAAGAAATTGGCTCCCGCCAGACTTTTGCCCCGGCGCTTCACTCTCTTTGATTTCATGTGAGACGCCGTTCCTCGATGGATTGAGGGACCCCTCAAGTGCCGTAGCCAACTGCTTCCCAAAGGACTTCGCGGAGCTACTGGAGCTTGACGGGATGGACGCGAGATTATCCAGCGCACGCGCGGACTCCACCCTGTTGCTTAAAGAAAACATGCTATAACTGCCTCCAGCGCTACTGAAGGCAACTCGATAGCCAATCTCAACTATTTCGATGGAGTGAACGTCAGGAGCACCGGGAACATCCGGTTAAACGGACTCACCACGATACGGTAGGGAATTTTCCCCTTCGGTTCCCAAACGTCCGGTGGACCGCTCTTATCCGCCGGATCGAACTGCAGCGTCATCACCGCTATACCATGGCCGGGAACGGACGTCTTATCCAACGTAGCTTTCAAACCTCGCACGACGGGTCCATCGAGGCCGATTTCAACCACGCCATCCGCCCCGTTCGTGAACACCACCTGGACGGATCCCGGCTGGTCGGTATGCAAGGTAACCTCAGCCTTGTCCACACCCATCGGCGACTTCTTGATAATCGATTCCGGAGAAAGGTCCTTCGGTACCGCTACTCGCGCGTTCGCTCCTTCCGGGCCGGGATCGGCAATCTTGCCTCCCATGGGCGTGGAAGCAGTGTCCCCGGGATCGTAGGTCCAACACCATTTCCCGCCCTCGATCTTCCAGTGCGTGTCCATCGGCGCATCCATCACCACCGTGTGCCCGAGAACCATCTTCGTTTCTTTCCCGACCACCAACACCTGGGCCTTCGTGAAATCATCGGAGTAAGTTACCGTGTCGATCCTGAACGATATAAACTTCCTCTTACCGGTGTTGTAGAAATAATCCTTCGTGTCATCGGCGATGAAAGCCTCCGCCTTGCGCGGCGAAAACGAGCCCTCTACAAAATCCTGATAGAACCCGTTCACCCTCGCGCGCAGCTCCTGATCTACTTCCGGCGGCGCTTGCTCCTGAGCCAACAGAAGTATGGGGAGAAACAACAGGCAAGTACGTGGAATCATCAAAATTGCTCCAAGGGAAGCTGTGGCTGGGAGACAGGGACTCGAACCCCGATACGCGGCTCCAGAGGCCGCAGTCTTACCATTAGACGATCTCCCAGTGTCCGTTTTCATCATACTATGATCGACTGACGATGCGCCCCTTTGGTCCCGTTCTTTTTTCCGCCGAATACCTTCCAGAAAATTTATAGGACGCGCCCTTTAGCCAGTTTTTTACTTCGACTGACACGAAGATTAGTAATGCCCCGCACGGTCTGGGGTCGGTCATGTACCGACGGACAACCAACGCACCAAGGCCTTCGGAGTCGAGGCCCCCTTCAGCCACCAGCACCTGCCAAAGTCCGCGCCCCGAATGACCCGGGTTTTGTGTTCACGGGCGTTTCGCCACAGCGCTTACACCCGCCAACGGCGACCCGGCCACCCTGCCGCTTATAATGGATTCTCTAACAATTCCGATGCTGGCCCGTCTTTAATCGCAATATGCTTCGCGACCTGCTCTTCGGCATCCATATGCTCCGGCGCAGTCCGGGCTTTTCAATCCTCGCGATCCTCTGCCTCACCCTCGGGATCGGAGCCACCACCTCCGTTTTCAGTTGGGTCGAAGGAATCCTCCTCCGTCCTTTCCCTCTGGTCGCCTCGCAGGACCGTCTGGTCGCCGTCGCCGGCTTAAATCGCGGCACGCGCACCGCCGTCTCCTGGCCCGACGCTCAGGACCTTCAGCGGAACTGCACCCTGATCGACGCCTTCATCACAGACCGCATCATGAGCACGACACTCAGCATCGGCGACCGTGCGGAGCGCGCCACCGGCAGCGTCGTGTCGGCCAACTATTTCGATGTGCTCGGCATCCATCCCTTCATGGGACGCGGCTTCCAGCCAGGCGAGGACTCCGGCCGCAACGCCCACCCCGTCACCGTGATCGCCTATCTCACTTGGAAGCAGCGCTATGCCTCCGACCCGTCCATTGTTGGCAAAACCCAAATGCTCAACGGCGTTCAGCACACCATCGTCGGAGTCGCTCCGGAAGGATTTTACGGCACTTTCGTAGGCTATGCCTTTCAGTTTTGGGTCCCCGCCTCCATGGAAGAAGTGTTCGACGGCGGCGGCTACAAGCTCGAAAACCGTGGCGCCCGCTGGATAGAAGGTTTTGCCCGGCTCAAACCCGGCGTCACCATCGAACAGGCGCAGGCGGAGGTCTCGGCCGTCGCCTCCAGATTGGAAAACGATTATCCGGAAACCAATCGTGCCCGCGGAATCCGGCTCTATCCTTTGTGGCAGACCCCCTTCAACGGCGCGGGCACTCTCTTTCCGACCCTCCGCGTCTCGCTGGTCGTCGCCTGCTTTGTGCTGCTCATCGCCTGCGCGAACGTCGGCAACCTGCTCCTGGTCCGATCCTTCGCGCGCCGTCACGAGATGACAGTACGTCTCTCGCTCGGCGCCAGACGCGGCCGTCTGCTCAAGCAGCTTCTCACCGAAGGCTTAATTCTGTCGACCCTTGCCGCCGCGGGCGGTCTCCTAGTCGCCAACTGGTGCCGCAACCTGATCATGCTCCTTTACCCCGCGCGCCCCGGAGTCATCGTGAATCTTCCAGCCGAGCTCGATTGGCGCGTACTCGCGCTCTGCGTCGGCGTCTGCCTCGTCTCCACCCTCTTATTCGGTCTGGTCCCCGCCATCCAAGCCGGCAAAATCGATCTCGCCTCCGCCATGAAATCCGAATCCGGAGGCGTCGTCGGCGGACGCGGACGCGCGTGGATCCGTTCGAGCCTCGTTCTTGTCCAGGTCTCGCTAAGCTTCATTCTGCTGGTCGGCGCGGGTCTGCTCCTCAAGAGCCTGCAAATGATGCAGGAGACGAATCCAGGGTTTTCGACGAAAGGCGTACTCACCACCGGCATCGATATGGTATCCGCCGGCTACGACCCCCAACGTATCAAGACCTTTCAGGACTCCCTCGTCGAACGCCTTCAATCCATCGGCGGCGTCGAATCCGTCGCCTTCGCGCGCGCCACACCGTTCAGCTATCGCGGCTATTCTTCATCTCCAATCAAGGTCGAAGGCTATGACACCGCGCCCGGCGAGCAGCCCACCGTCGATTACGATGAGGTCGGTCCCGGTTATCTCGCCACCATGGGAATTCCCCTCGTCTCAGGCCGCGAGTTCACGCGCGCGGATAATGAAACCGCTCCGCTCGTCGCCGTGGTGAACGAAGCGATGGTCGCCCAATTCTGGCGTGGCGAAGATCCCGTCGGCAAACGTGTTCAGATGAAGGACCGCTGGTTGCAGGTAGTCGGCGTAGCGAAAAACTCCAAGTACCGCACCTTGGTTGAAACGCCGAAGCCGTTCTTCTACGTCTCCATGCGTCAGATTGCGGCGGGCCAGAACCTGGAGATCCGCACGCCGCTCGGCCCCGAAAAAATGGCCGCGGTCCTCACTCACGAAATTAAAGCCCTGGACCCCAATCTCGCGCCCTCCGAGGTCATCACCATGCGGGAACAGGTGGACCGCATGAGCTGGACCCCGCGCGCCGCCGTCATCCTGCTCTTCATCTTCGGCGGTTTGGCGCTGGTGCTAGCCGCCATCGGCCTGTACGGCGTCATGTCCTACGCAGTTTCCCAGAGCACCCGTGAATTGGGACTGCGAATGGCCCTCGGCGCGGATGCCTCCGACCTGTTGCGCCTGGTCATGTCCCATGGCTTTCGCCTGACCGCCGCCGGCATAATCCTTGGCGCCGCCGCAGCCCTGTTGCTAACCCGCCTCTTAGGAGATCTTCTCTATAAGGTGAGCCCCCGCGATCCCGCAGCTTTCGCCCTGGCCTTCCTGATAATGATCATCGCCTCCCTAGCCGCCTGCTTCCTCCCAGCGTGGCGCGCGACCCGCACCGACCCCATCCGCGCCTTGCGCGACTGAGCAGCTTTGTGGGGCAGCGCCACGCCCTGCCGCCAGCTTGAGTCGGCGTTCCCATGATGATTTCGAGGCTGGCCCGCGTCCGGCGAATGCACCCTCGGAATTGCAGGACCGCGTTACCTCTGGTGGTCTGGATCCCTCCCCTTCCCAACTTGACGGTAGTGTCATTACAGGCTCATTGCGAGCAAAAATCATCCGATCCGCTTGTAAGTTCCGAAGTCGTTTACAAAATTCAAAACACCACGGTCCCGCAGGTGTTGGAGCGCCTGCCGGAGTTTATCGCGTGGATGGGCATTCTTGGGATAAAGCCTTCTGAAATGCGGTTCGAAATCGTAGACCTCAAGGAGGTTGAAATCCTGCCCGATCTTCCAGCGTTCTTTAACGAGTCGGTCTAGTTCGGAGTCCCAAGTGACCCGTAGCATTTGGGCAAGTGTATCACGCTGGAAGTCCGGAAATCGTCCCAATGTGATCGGTGAGATTCGAGTCCATCGCAGGAGTCACGCGAAGCGTCTTGTGGATGCGGCAGAATTATAGTAGGCGAAGTGCAATGCTCGCCCTGCGAATTATTCCTTAAGGGCCGGTATGTCTGATTGTGGTGATTTTGGAGGCGTTGCCTTGGCAGAGGGTTTGGCTTTTGGCACCATACGAAGCAAAGGCAGTGGAGGCGGATGACTAAGCGCCATTCTACTGGCGAGATTTTGTACACATTCCCGCGCGTATGGCCAGCAATTAAATACCGCGTTGCCGTCCTTGAATGCATCAATCGCTTCTTGATCGGGATGATATCCTGCTTCGACTTCGTAGTCTACATCGAAGGAGCATTGAATACTGAAAAGTGACACTTTCCCCTCCGAACCATCGAATCCCTGGAAGTTGAACGCGACTTCGATGCGAAGGACGTTATCAACCAGAACAGCGGCAGTGTTGTGGGATTGAGCAAGCCCAAATGGCGGCGTGAGGCCATTCTCCTCGCCTTGGAGTTCGGCATGGCATCGGTGAAGTCTCACCCGCTTAAGCTCGCTCTTCGATACAAGTTCGCGAGCAGCGTTGATTTCCTTTTGTTCTTGCGAAATTATCATTCAAAATTCTCGTTTCCATGAAGCAGTCTAAAGGTGTGTGATTTGTCAATGGTGGCCCGTGTGGCATGCCCGCAGTTCCACTGTCCCGTTTCCTGTAAATCTGTAGTGCCATTTTGTCTTGAAGCTGCTCAAAGCCGCCCCAAGCGCTATATTGCTTGGTACCTCCACGTGCTGCGACGGCAAACCTCACCAATCGATCCATAGCTCGGCCCTGGATCTCACCAAGTTCCCAGCGTTTCCCGCTTGCTTCTCCTACTCCGACAAAGTCATAGAACTGCTTCTGGGTCATACCCAAACGACTTCGGAAATCCCTGAGTTCCAGACTTGTCAAGAGTCCGTGCTTCTGTCGGTAGGCGTTCGCTACGCGTAAGGCGAACTGAGCTGCACGTTTCTGCGGAACTGTCGTGAAGTTACACTTCGGACAGATCAAGGCATCCATGTCCACCGGAAACGACTCTCCTTTACGAGAGCCGGTGATAGCGGCAACGCGTTCCTTCAGATACGCACTGTCGCATTCTGGACATTTGATTCTAGGCTGCGTCTTCATAGTTTAAAATCAGTAGCCGGATGGCAAGAGTACCACCAGAGCACTGGTTTCCTTTTTGTTCCCATCAACTTAAACTTGAGGTACATACTTGTTTTGAAGCATTTAGAACTCCAAACGAACGGTATCCCGGGAATTTTGTCTGGCTGTCCCGGCGGACGATAATCTAATGGGGTAACCTCTTCCAGAGCCGTCAAGAGAGCCTTCTGCATCGCTTCCTCTCCTGGATAGCCGAGTTCGGCTTCATTGGCAATTTCCGCGTCGCCAATCTGGAATAAGTTCTTTTGAGTTAGATCCTTGGCGATCAAAAGCGCTTCTGGGATGGTATGGCCTGTTTTTAGACGGCGGGATGGCTTGGGGGATAGTCCAGACACACTGTGTCACGGAACAATAGTATCATTTGATACTTTTTGCAGTCAAGTGCGATTTTTACCTAGTCCTCCTGTTTAGGACGACCACCACCATGCAATCGTGGCGATTCTCTTGAAATAATGCGGTCCGCGTTCCGCCGTTCTTCTTGCCACCCTTTTGCGCCCAGAACGGCAGCGGGCCTTCTGCCATCAGATGACCAGCAAGACTTACGGCAGTGTTGAGTAACTCGCGCGCCTCGCTCGGCTCGGCCCTGGGGTAAGGTCGTTGTTGCGAGGATGGTATGCGCTTCGTCGATCACTCCGCGAAGTGCTCGGAGGTCTGTTTTCTTTGGCGCGCATTATCGCAACAAGCGCTTGCTGTTCTAGCAAGACAGAAGACCTTTACGCAATGCACTTATAAGGACACTACCCAATTTGACAACGCCCCCCGCTCTTGATAGCGTTGATTCACGGTGGACCACGTTAAGTCTGGGATCATTCTCCTCGCCGCCGCTCTAACTCTAAGCGCTCAGGACGGCAAGTTGAGCGCCGACGCAGCCAAAAAACTCAAGAATCCCATCCCCTTCACCAAAAAATCCATCTCCCAGGGCCGCGACACCTTCCTGCGAAACTGCGTCGGCTGCCACGGCGACAACGGCAAAGCCCAAATCGACGTCGTTGCCAACGCCACCGACCTCACCGATCCAAAAGCCTTTCGCGACGGCACCACCGACGGCGAGATTTTCCGCAGTATTCGCGACGGCGCTGGCGCCAGTATGCCCTCCTTTAAGTCGGAGATCGATAAAGAAGACGATCTGTGGCGTTTAGTCAATTTCATCCATAGCCTGTGGCCCTCGGAGTCGCAGCCCCCGTTACAGCAAGAAAAGGAATAAGCCCTAATGAGCGAAGAATCCAAGTCGATAAAGCCTTCCGGAAAAAATGAAGCCCCGTCGCGCCGAAACTTTCTCCGTCCCGTAGCGGCCGGAGCAGCCGCCGCGGCCTTCCTGCCGCAAGTGAAAATGATGGCCGCTCCACCCATCCCTTCCATCACGATTCCCAAGGACCTCCCCACTTCCCTCGGCGAAAATGCCAAGGTCAGTTCGTTCGAAGGCCGCGGCATGACCGGTGCCGAAGTTTTCGCCAAGATCTGCAAGGAGGAAGACCTCGCCGCGCTGTTCTGCTGCCCCGGCAATTACACTGTGATCAATGCCATCGCCGCCGCGGGCGTCCCCGCTTATGGCGGCCGCTCCGAGGGCTCCATGTGCGCCGCCGCCGATGGATTTTCGCGCGTCACCGGAGAAGTAACCGCCTGCTCCGGCACCGAAGGCCCCGGCTTCCATAACATGATCATGAACATCGGCGCTGCAAATGCCGCCCGCACACCTTTATTAGTGCTGGCCAGCAATATGCAGCTCTCCGGTGACGATCGCGAGAAATTCATTCAGACCGGCTATCAGCAGCCCACCACCACCGGCATGAAGAAGTATGGCAAACGCCTCATCGACCCGGCTCGCGTTTGGGAATACGGAGCCTATGCCTTCCGCAATCTCAAGACCGGAATTCCCGGACCCGTGCACCTCGATTTTCCCTCCGAAGTAGCCGGCACCCGCTTTACCGATGCCGCCAAGCTGACGGACTACTACACCAAGGATCGATACCGCAGCGAATCCCGCCCGCAGCCCACCCGCAAGGAAGTGGAGCAGGCCATGGATATGATTAACAAGGCGGAGCGGCCGGTCATCGTCGCCGGTCAGGGTGTGTTCCAGCGGAAAGCCTGGGACCAGCTAAAAGTCGCCGCCGAAAAGAACGAGTTCGCGGTCGTGACATCGGGTCCCACCAGCGGCCATTTCGCCGACGACCATCGGCTGTCCGCCGCTCTCTCCCACGATGCGTTGCTGAGCGCGGACCTAGTGGTGTTCATCGGTCAATACTGCATGCCGAGCCCGAATGAATATCACTTCAGCCCCAACGCCAAAGCCATCCGCGTGCATCCCGTGCCGGAAGACATCGGACGCAACTGGCCGATTGAGCTCGGCATCGTCGGCGACGAAAAAGGATTCCTCGATATCTTAGCCAGCGAGATTCCTACTAAGAAACGCGATGCCTGGGTTGCCGAGCTGGCCGCCTCTCGCGCCAAGACTGAAAAGCGCGATCTCGATCACTATGCGCTGGGCCTGAAGCATAGCGCGGCGACCAATCATATTCACCCCGCGGTGATGGCAAAAGAAGTTCACGACCTCCTTTATAAAGGCGACATCGATCCCAAGCAAACGGTTACCGGATACGGCGGCTGGACCACCGGAATTTTCACAGGCCGCTGGCTCCGTGCCAATCGCCCCGGTCAAAGCGTGGCGTGTGTCTACCAGTACGGCGCCATCGGACCCGATCTGGCCATGATGATCGGCGCCAGCGCGGCAGTCCAGCGCGGCGTCGGTCCGCAAGCTGCCTATAAAGGTGCGCCAACACTAGTCGTGACCAGCGACGCCGGCATCGCCTACAGCATGTTCGAGCTCGATACCGCCGCCAAATACAAAATCCCGATTGTGGCCGTGGTTTACAACAACAACTCCTGGGGAATGTTTCCGGCTGCGAGTGGCTCGCCGCGCTCCCTGCACATGTACCTGTTCCAGGAAAATTTGCGCTACGACAAGATGGCCGAAGGCCTTGGCGCGCGTGGCGAGTACGTGCAAACACCCGAAGATCTGCGCGCGGCATTGAAGCGCAGTTATCAGATCGCGGCGAAGGAAAATATCTCGACGCTGATCAACGTCCAGGCACTGAAGGAATTCACCGACGGCTCGAAGTTTGCGCCGGGCATCGCCTTGCCGCAGGAACCGGGTGTCGGATCGTTTGCGCACTAAGGTCGACGAAACGCTCGAATTATACGCCGCTAAGGGTGTGTTTATGTCGTTTTCTAGCGTATTAAGGTCGAATAAGGGCGCCAATTATCGCATGAAGTGGCACAAAGACCGGTTTTACGACCTGGTCTTCGACGCCGCTAAGCGCTCGCTGCGCTTCCCCGTGGTGTTGCCCAAAGCGCCGCGCTCAATGTATGAGAATTTCAAGAAGTTCATAGCCGAGCGCCAATCTGAAGAAACCATTGCACATCGCCGCATCGATCCGAAAAAGGTCCGGATCTCCTGTTCCCTCAAAAACGGCAACATCTCGCTTCTTTTCATCGCCAAAGACCGCGATTATGAATACGCCACCCAAAAACTAATTCACCTCATGCACGAGGTTTTCCTTATTTTTCTACGAGATGGCCTCTACTATGAGTACACGATCGAAACCTTCGACCTCGATCGCGATCAAATGAGCTAGCCGCGCCCGATCAGCGGCATTTTCGTCGCCATCACAGTCATAAATTGGACGTTTGCATCGAGCGGCAGGCTGGCCATGTAAACCACTGCATCGGCAACATGTTTGACGTCCATGCGAGGTTCAATTCCCGCCATCCGCTCCGTCATTTCCGTGGCTGCATTGCCTATGTCTATCTGCCCACAGGCAATGTCGAACGGCCGGCCATCGAGAGAAATGCTCTTCGTCAGCCCGGTAATGGCATGTTTTGTCGCAGTATAAGGAGCCGAGTTCGGTCGGGGCGACATTGCCGAGATTGACCCGTTGTTGATGATTCTCCCTCCGCGCGGATCCTGCATCTTCATGATCCGCATGGCATGTTGCGCACATAAAAACGAGCCCGTGAGGTTGACGTTGACGACAGCGCTCCACTGCTCCAAAGTCAACTCATCCATCGGCACCGCGGGAGCACCCATGCCTGCATTATTGAACAACAGATCCAGCCGTTCGAGCCTTGAAAACAACGCTTTAACGCTTTCAGGATTCGTCACATCCGTCGGCACAACCAACATATTTCCTCGCGCCGTCTTCTCCAGTTCTTCTTTGCGGCGTCCCGCCAGCACAACCGTAAATCCAACGGACGCGAGCGCAAGACTTACCGCTCGGCCGATTCCGCTTCCGGCACCCGTGACGACTGCGATTTTAGCGGTCATGTAAGGCATTCACCAAATACTGGTAGGGATTCACGGGAGTTCCCCGATACCAGTGCTTTTCGGCATCGAGACGATGTATTTCAAAGTGAAGGTGGGGTGTCGAAGGGTCGGCGTTGCCGGTGCTGCCGACGAACGCGATGACTTCGCCGCGGTGCACAGCGATTCCTTCCGCAATGGCGGGAGCGTATCGATCGAGGTGGGCATAGTAATAACAATACTGCTCAGAAGGGTCGAACTGGTAGATCGTATTTCCGCCTGGCTTGCTGAGAAACAGCTTCACGATCTTTCCGTCATTGACGGCGAGCACGGGGGTTCCGCGCGGCGACATGATATCCGTCGCTTCATGCTTGCGCGTTCCACCGCGCACCTGGTCGAAGGTATCGTGAATATCCGACAGCTTCAGGCCGGCCAAGGGCAGCGAGATGTGGAGAGGTTCGTCGTCCACTACCGCACACACAAATAATACAAGGATGGCTGGAAACATTACTCCTCCAGGTGAACCGGCGTGCCCGGTCCAACCATTTTCGCCAGCGCGAGCGCATCCCAATTGGTTAAGCGTATACAGCCGTGCGATTCGGTGTGGCCGATGGCCGCCGGGACTGCCGTGCCGTGAACGCCGTAGTGTTCCTTCGAAATCCCGATCCATACAACCCCCACGGGGCCCCTGGGCCCGGCCGCGATTTTCGCTTTAGATTGGGTTGCCTCCGCATCCCAGAAAAGATCGGGATTGTAGTAGAACTCCGGGTTGTGACGTATGGTGGTGACTTTCCAATCTCCAATCGGAAGCGGATCGTGATCGCTGCCGGTGGTGGCGGGAAATTGTGCGATGACTTTTCCCTTCGCGTCCAGCGCCGTTACCGTCCCCTCCGACCTGCTCACCGCGACGGAGGCTGCTTTCGGCATCGAACCGGTATCGACGTTCGGCACCACGATCTCAGTGTCCGCCCGATCGAAATGTTTGGTCGGGTTCAACTTGTGCAGCAGCTCCGGATTAGCGTGAAACCGCTCGCCCAGTTCGTCGTCGACCGATTCGTAATCCATTTTGGACAGCTTCGCCGCCTCCATCAGATCGCCAGGGATTTTTTCAAATGGCCCGGCGAGGTCGTTCGCGGTGATGCGATACGTCACGACGGCCGGGGCGTCGCCGATGTTGTTGAGAGCCTCCCATGTTACCTTGTCTATCGTGCCTGTAGCGGGAATGTCGCGGGCGGTCTGAAATCCTACCACCGCTCGGCGGAAATTGATTCCAGGCGAGCCGTCAATCTGGCCGACCGAAAAATTCGCGCGGCACAATAGAATCTGAGCCCTGATTACCGCCGCGCCCGAGGATTTCTCGGTGACGAGAGGTGTGAGGCTGGAATCATTAATTGCGTCCGCATCGAGGGCGTTTCTCCGCTTTACGACGGGATGCGGTTTATGCACAGGCGGTTGAAATGCCGGGGCGCTTTCCACCAAAAAAAGGCTGAAGGAGGCCGTGAGCGCGGCGATGGCGTACCGGTTTAAATAGATGTGGATCGACATACCTCTGCTCGATGGAGATATGCACTTCACTACCCATCGTAAAGTCCAGGAGAATCATTAAGATGCCCCTACGGCTCGGATTACGAGGGAAATTTTTGCACGCGATTTCAGACTTCGTGCGGATTATTTTGAGACGCAAGGTTGAGAAAACGTGATAAAATCCCTTGGCAGAAACCAGCTCGAATCGAAGGGGTGAATCGATGAAAGCTTTGCTGTGTTGCGCGATTCTTTTTGCTTCCGCGGCCGCCTTCGGCCAGCCAGGTGGTAATGTTCCCGCTTTGCAGTGCGTCGCCAACGCTGGGGTGCCTCCCACTGTCCGAACCGAGGGAATCACCGAACTGGTGGGCGATCTCGCGCTCCACTGCACCGGTGGGACGCCTACCGCGTTCGGCCAACCGGTGCCGCCAGTGAATATCACGGTCTTTCTGAATACACAGATTACCAACCGGGTGTACCCCAATGGAACGAGCGATGCGTTGCTTCTCATCGACGAGCCAGGCAGCAACACGAAGAATCCGATTGTGGGATGCTTTACGCCGGGAGGCTGCACCATTCCCGGAACCGGAAACGGAATTGGCACGTACACCGGAGGGCAGCCGAACGCTTTCCAGGCGACGCCGAGCGGGCCGAATTCGGTGACGTGGGACGGCGTTCCCTTCGATCCGCCCGGGACGAACGGCCTCCGCGTTATTCGCGTTACCAACGTCCGTGCCAATGCCAACCAGTTGGGCGTAAACCCGCTCACGCCGCAACAGATCAATGCATCCGTTGCATTCAGCGCACCTTTTATAACAGTCCCCAATCCACAGGTGACGGTGGCGACCGCACAGCCGGGACTGCTGGTGACAGTCCCTAATCCTGGCAGTTTCCAGTGGTGCAGCGGGTTCAACGGGAATGTGATTTTCAGTGAACCGACGCAGGGGATTGCAAGCCCAGCCATATTCGGAGTGCAATTTTCAGAAACTTTCCCGGGTGCTTTGAAGTCTGCCGCAGTCGTAGGAGCAACGCACGCCTTACCTGATAGTCTCTACACCGAAAACGGCTTGACTCCCCCCGGGCCTGGTTTTCCGCCGAACTTCGGGCTGGCCGATTTTGGAACGCGCCTGCGCGCAGTCTTTAATAATATTCCGGCGGGAGTCAACCTGAAGGTGCAGGTTGGGGGTAGCCTGCAAGACAGCAGTGGGAAAACCGCCGGCACGTATATCACGGCGTCAACAACGGGTGTGGTTTCCGGAAACAATCTGACCATCTCACCCGATTCCACGGGCACGGCGGATGCTTTTTTCCAGGTGCAGACCAGGGACCCCAGTGATCCCAACCCGGTCTCGCTGAGCCCGACGTTTACGGTGGGCGGTGCGCCAACAGGACTCCGGCTTCCGTTGAACATCGAAGCGGTCCTTGGATTTCCGAATTCGCAGTTCCCGCAGCCCAATTTGTTCGCACCCGGGTCCAGCCTGATCAACGGTATTCCGACGTCCGGCCCACTGGATCCGGGGGTTTCGAATCCGGCCCAGATTCCGTATCTGCAGGCGGCCACCGTGGTGGCATGCACGAATGGGGGCAATTCGTTGAACAGCACCGTCACAACGAACCCTAGCTTCATCGATGCTTTCGGGACGATACCGCAAGTGCCACCGCCGTCGTTCGATGCCCACCCGGAAGCAACCGGGGCGACGGGACCTTATCTGATCGCGCCGCGCATTTCGAACGTCGGGATCGTCTCGGCCGCGCTCCCGACGACCAGCGTTACCGTGGCGGCGAATCCGCCGGCGCCTTGGCTGAACGTGGCGCTGAGCGGCACCACGACGCCATTGACGGCATTTCTGAGCGCGAACAACGCCGCTGTGGGAAATTATTCGACCACTCTCAACTTCAGCTCCCCGGGCGGAATCGCGCTGTCGGTGCCGGTAAGCTACGCGGTGACGCAAGGTCCCTGGTTCACGCGCTACGGCTTCGCCAACTCGGCCAGCTATGTGAATAACGTGGTCGCGCCGGGTGAGCCGTTCGTTCTGTTCGGCGGGGATGCGTTCGGTCCAGCGACGCTTGCCCCTCCCCAACTGGGCTCCGACGGACGCGCGGTCTCGATGCTCGGCAACACCCAGGTGTTGTTCGATGGAACGCCCGCGCCGCTGTATTATGCGGTGGACGCGAACGGAACCGGGCAAGTCGCGGGCTTCGCGCCGTTCAGTCTGGCCACCAAGACCTCGACGAACGTGCAGGTGGTTTATAACGGTGTGACGTCGCCTCCGGTGCAACTATTTGTGCTGGACGCCGTACCGGGGCTTTACACGGCGGACTCCAGCGGCGGCGGGCAGGGATCGATTCTCAATCAGGATCAGAGTATCAATGGTTCGAACAACCCCGAATCCCCCGGGAATGTGGTTGTGTTGTACGGCGGCGGAGCGGGGCAGACTACGCCGGGCGGGCGCGATGGCGCTCTTTCAGGCATCGGCGGGCCGCTCGCCACGTTGACGCTGCCGGTAAAAGTGTTCATCGACGGCATCGCCGCGACCGATATCCCGTACGCGGGTCCGGCACCCGGACTGGTGGAGGGAGTGTTTCAGATCAACGTGCGAATTCCGGCGGGCGTGCGGCATAACGCCAATGTCCTGGTGCTGGTGCAGGTTGAAGACAAGCAAACGCAGCCCGGCGTGACGCTGGCGACTAAGTAGCCGGCAGACAGTTTTAGTGGCTTGTGGCGGGGAAATAGTTCGCATGACTCCCAGCCGGCTGCGGCATTCAGAGCGTCGAAACAAGTGTCGACGCGGCACGCAAGAGTGCGTGCGCCACAAACGCCAGCTAACGTTGCAGTTGAGACAGGCCTACCCGATAAGGACTTCTCCCGTGTGGGCGGTGTCGTAGCCGGCCAGGAGCTCCAGCTTGTGGCGGAAAGAGGAGCGGTTCAGCAGGTCCAAGAGCGCTTCGATGGCGGGGAGGTTTGCATACTGGTGATGGATAACCAGGTCGTAGCGCTCCGTGACGAGAGGGATGAAGTGGAGGCCGAAGGCGCGGGCGGCGGAACGGGTGGCGATGCAGCAGTCGGCTTCGCCGTGACTGACGGCCTGGGCGGCCGGCAGGTGGCCCGCGGCGATGCGGTCGTATCGGTTTAACTGGGTTGACGAGATTCCCGCGGCGAGCAGATGCTGGTCCAGAACCGCGCGGCTGCCTGCGCCTTTCTCACGGTTGACGATGCGGACGGCTTTTCCCGCCAGATCTTCTACCCTCCGGATGGGGCTGCCCATCCGCGTGACGAGACCCTGTTCCCAGATGGCGAAGGTCACCACTTTCACGGTTCCTCGCGGGAAAAGCTGCTTCACGACGGGGAGATTGTAGTGGCCGGTCGAGGAATCGCGGAGATGGGTTCCGGCGACGTGGACCTTGCCCTGCTTCAGCCATTCCAAGGCTCGTTGACTGGTGGAGGGGGCGATGACCAGGTCGAGATGCTGGGACAAGAGCGAGATGCCGGGGTCGCAGCCAGCGATTAACAGGCGCTTGGGGTCCTCGATTTCGCCGGGGAAGGTTTGCGCTTTTCCGCTGCCGACGACGATGGCATCGGCCGCGGGAAACATCATGTGCTGGGGCGCGGTGGAGACTCCGATCATGCGGTTGCCGACGCGGCAGAGCTGTACCGGCTGGCCGCCGCGGGCAGGGGTGATGAAATCGACCGGGACGGGCTTGGGTGGGGAGGGGAAGCCGGCGTCGAGGCTGAACAGCTCCTCGACGCGGACCTCCAGCGTTTTCGCGAGCTGGAGAGCGACGGTGGTGTTGGGGACGTAATCGCCGGCTTCGATGGCGTAAATGGTCTGGCGCGTGACACCGGCGAGTTTGGCGAGGGCGGCGGCGGAGAGGCCTCGGCGTTCGCGGATTTTATGGAGATGAGTCCGGGTTTCCATCCACTCACTTCCTGAGACGGACGACGGTGATTTTCTCGAGCAGGGCCAGAGCGAGGTTCATAGCACACATTGTAATTTAAAAAAGACAGGAGCGAGAAATCGGCTACTGCCAGTAATTCCGATCCAGGCTCCGGTACTGCACCGCTTCCGCGAGATGTTTCGCGCTGACGCGCTCCGCGTGGTCCAGATCGGCCACGGTGCGCGCGACCTTCAGGATGCGATCGTGCGCGCGGGCCGACAATCCCATCTTGCGAACCGCGAGTTCGAGCGTCCTTTCGCCCGCCTCATCGAGCGCGCACAATTTCCTCAACTCCTGGACGGGGATGTGGGCATTGTTGAACCCTCGCGTCCGCTGAACCGCGCGAGCCTCCGCCACACGAACGCGCATCTCGTTCGACCCTTTGCCGCTATTGTTGCCGCGCAGTTCCTGATAGGGAACCGCGGGCACTTCGATGTGCAGGTCGATTCGGTCGAGAAGAGGGCCACTGATCTTACCCAGGTATCGCTGGATAATTCCACCAGTGCAGCGGCATTCGCGCGCGGGGTCGCCAAGAAATCCACAGGGGCACCCGTGCAGACAGCAACTGATACAACCTGAAGGTTCAGTGGCGGGCATGTGACGCAATTCACTAGACTGGTCAGCTACGCCAACAAACGGTCGTCATGGCACATTGTTCAACGACTACCTTTGTGGTCGCAAATGGTTGAGGCTCGGCTCGTTTTGCGTCTCTTAACGCTACGGAAAGGCCTCGCTGGCCCGCGTGCAGGCTCCGCGACCGCGCGCGGCTCTCACGAAGCTTCGATTTTCACGGCCGTTTCGGTGGATGCAGTCGTGTCGCCTTGTCTGACTGTGGCGCGTATCTGGTAGTCTCCTGCCGGGATGGCGGCGGCCGGTATAGTCATGACGTACGGAATCCGGCCCTGGGCGTCTGCGTCAGGGAGCGGGAGTTGCACTTTTTGGAGGCTTTTTCCATCCTGCAAGAATTCGACTTCCACCGTCGGTTTCGCCGGGATCGCGGAGTCCTGGTAGATGGTGAAGAACAGGCGTAGCATTGAGTCCGCGGTCCTCGGAACACTCATATTCAAGGTCGGGGTGATACTACCGCCTTGGAATTGAAAGGGTTCGTTGGCGTCCAGTCCCTTCGCGTTCGGGGTATAAGATCGCACGCCGGTGAGCGAAGAAATGCCAACGCCCCTCGCGGTGGGTCCGATCTCGAACTCCGAATGCTGTACGCCAATTTTGCCGTTCTCCATGTCCATGACCGCGCTCTCCAGCGTGTACTTTCCGGGAGCAGCCACGGCATCCATCTTCTCGAGAAAGTGCCCGAGCTTGATCTGATCGGGTGTGACCTGGAAAGACCGGTCGCGGGTGAGCTTCTCGACTACTTCGCCTTTCGAGTTCTTCAACAACGCACCGATCGTGCAGTGTACGCTGGTCGCCTTCTTGACCGGATCCGTCTTGGGCTCCAGACCGTGCAGCGGTACTTCCACCAGCAGCGACACCTCCCTGCCCTCCGGTGTCGGCCGAAGTAGCACGGCGCGCAAGCCGAAGCCCACGTCGGCGGACAGCTTCCCGTCGGAGAGGGCCTTCAACAAAGGAATCTCGAAGGTTTGCAGCCCCTGGGTACGCGCTTCCGGCGGCAGAGCAAAATAGCCGTTGCGAGCGTGGATCACTAGATCCTTACGGTCACCTACCTCTACCTTCAGCTTGCGAAAGCTTCCATCATACTTCTGAATGCCCGGGTTGAAAGTAACTTCATAGTAGCTGCTGATCTCTTCATTGACGCGGCGCAGGGGGCTGCGCAAGTCGTTGCTGTCGGCGATCAGGAAGCCTCCGGTGGCCTCGGCCAAATCGCGAATGGGTAATTGGATATTGGCGCGGCCGGAGTTCTCGGCATTATCGGAGGACAGGATCTCATCTTTCGTCGTGGCTCCTCCGTTACGGTTGATTGTGGTGCTGCTGGCGGCTGCCGCGCCACCGAGTTGCCTGATGGCGCCGGAATTTTGGGCAAAGGTCATTACGCCTCGGGTATCCACCGAGTAGAACGTCACGTTGCCTCGATTTGCCATACTCGTGAGGTTCGCGAACATGACCTCCAATTCTGAAGCCAGATACATGCCCTGAGTGAAGTAGAGAATCGACTTGCGTCCTGGCATTTTCTGCAACCCGTACACCAGCGACTTCAGAGCGGCTAACGAAAGCCGTGTCCCCTGGGTCTGCACTGCGGTGTCGAAGCGGAGCATGTCGAGCATGACCCTGGCCAGCATGGAGGTCGTCGGATCCGACGGCGGGCCCTTCGACGTGTCCATATTGGCCAGCTGGGTCGCCGTTGCGATTAGGTTCGTGTCCGGATCCGCGCCATTCATGGTCTGGCCGTTCAGATTACGCTTGAGGTCGGCGAGAATCTGATCCGAATCGGAGATAAACTTCCCCGCCGCCCCGCCCGCGGTCGCCTTCTCGATGGCCTTAGCCAGAGCGTCTTTATCCTTAGTGAACTGCTGTAGAACCAATAATCGCGTGTTAATCACAACCACCGAATAGAACACGTTCTCGCCTTGATCGCCCTTGATGAGGTCCAAGGCAGCCGTGCGGGCGAGTTTACGCTGGTCGGCCTCGCTCAGCGGTTCAAAAGCGAGCGTCACGAGCCGCAACTGGCGCAACGGATCTAGCTTCGTGACGGCACCGGTCTGGCTGATCGCCTCCGACCCACGGACCAGACGAAAGCTGATCAGGTGCTGCTGGGTGCCATTGTCAAGAACGGTCAATTCCTCCGGTTTCAGGTCCGTAACGGGCTTGCCCTTCTTGTCTCGGACGATCAAGTCGAGCACGACCTCGTCGACGGAGGTCTTGACCGCGGGTTGCCCTGATCCAATGGCGCTATCCTGCTGCGCGCTGATGGACGGCGGCCTGATGGCCGCAACCCCTAGTAGCGCGAAAGAAAGAATCCAGTGCTTCATGACAAAATTCCTTTGAGGCCTATGGCTGATTGGCCGAATCGATCGACTTCCGTAAGCGCATAAACTCGGCACGTTCCCGGGCCGCGTCTGCTTTCAGGTCCAACTTCCCGTATGCCGATGCCAAGCTAAAGTGAGCTTCCGGGCTCTCCGGCGCTAGCTTGACGGCGACTTCCAGTTGCAGAGCCGCTTCTTTCGGAGCCCCTGTTTCCAGCAACACCCTGCCAAGGGCCAGGTGCGTTGCAAAGTCGCCGGGGCTTACCTGTACCGCACGTTCCGCATACTCTCTTCCAGCCTGAGGGGTCCCCTGTTTGATGTTGACCATGGCCAGGTTTACCAGTGCCGGAATGTTATCGGGGTCCAAATCGAGCGCTTTCTTGATTTCCATCAGCCCGTTCTCGGGCGAATCAAGCGTCAAAAAGGCGCCGTAACGAAAGTGGATGTTGGCCTCATTGGGATAGTCGTGAATCACCGCCTGGAACTTCTCAACGGCGATCTTTGGATCCCGCTCCATGGCGCTGGCCATGGCGTCGCCCAGCCTCCACACCAACTCGCGATCGGTTTCGGGAACTTCGGCGGGGAGCCAGGGCTTCCGCAGCCCGGCGATGCCCGCCGCCACGGTGATTTCAGGCGTCTTCTGGTCGGACCTGGTCAAATCCGTGAGAACCACAAGAGCCTTCTCAAAATGACTCGCTTTCGTAAGAACCAGCGCCAGGTGAAGACGCGCGGCCCTGGCTAGCTCAGCCGGTTCCCGGAATCCCAGGGCTTCCGTCCGGCGCAAGCTCTTGAGCGCGGCGTTATAGTCGTGTAAAGCAAACTCGCATAAACCTTCCATAGTCCAGGCTGGAGCCAAATCCGGCTTGAGAGTCGTAAGTTTGCGGAACGCCGGAGCGCACTCCGCGAAGTGATCGGTGTCATAGGCGATGGATCCGTAATCCCACAGCCCCTCGTCCCAATCCGGTTTCAGGGCGAGCGCTTTCTTGTAGAAGCTCATGGCTTCGGCCAAACGCTTTCCGTCGCGCGCTCCCGCAGCCTGCCGCACCAACGTGTCGAATGCCGTAGTTTGGTTCTGGGCGCCGGCGAACATCAGAAGCACCAGGAAGTGAAAGGACATTTAAAGAAAGCCGTTTCCATCCTCATTGTTGCACCCTCAGCGGCTCAACAAAACGCAGAAGGGGACGTCCACCTCAGGACGTCCCCTCCGCGAAATGCGACTCAACTGCTTCCGGCGATCAGAAATTAAACTTAACCGCCATCTGAACCACGCGGTGCCCTTGCTTTTCCGTCACAGTTCCAAACAGCGGAGTATTGACTTGTCCGGACGTCCCGTCAAAACCGAGGGTCAGGTTTTGTCCATTGAACGACCACAGCGGATGGTTCAGGAAGTTGTAAGCGTTAAAGCGAAGCTGTATCTTCATCTGCTCCCTGACCTGGAAGTTCTTGAAGAGACCCAGATCGGAGTTGAAGAAGGCCGGGCCATAAATAGCAGGCAGTATGGTTGGTCCATTCTGTCCGATCTGCGTCGGGAAACTGAAGCACTTCGGGTTAATGTACTGGTTAGTGGCAAGATTCGAGGCAGGATTACAAGTCAGGACCGGATTAAGCTGGATATCGGTAGTACCCAGCAGCGACGCGTTGCTGACGTTGAAGGTGGTCCCTGGAATCTTATAGCCATTGAGAGCCATCCCGAAGTTCTGGCTCGATTGACCCGTGAGATTCGCACCGCTTTGGAGTTGCGTGAGACCGGAAAGCTGCCATCCGTTCACAAATCCTCCAGCGAACTTGTTGTTCTTCATTGGGCTACCCAACTCTATGGAATAGGCCACATTGAAGATCTGCGATCGATTGGAAGGCAGAACGCCGTAGTCGTTTTTCAAATTGAACTGGTCAAGGTAGCCGACGATTCCCATGGCTTTGCCGTAGGTATAGTTCGCGTTGATCACGTACCGTCCCTTTGTGCGCACCCAAGTCGCCTGGAAAGCGTTGTAATTCGAATACGAGTTATTGGTGGCCAGTGGCAGATCGGCGAAGCCCAACAGCGGACGGAAATTATTGGCTGTCAGGGAATTCGGGTCGACTCCGGCATTTTTGCTTGATAACAAAGCGCCGATCGGAACGGGATTGATGTTGTCGAAGGTGCTGGCGATGTCGCGGGTGCGGTTCCCTACGTAAGCAACCTCCAGTAAGCTCGACCAAGGCGTCCGCTGCGAAATCGTGAAGCTGTAACTGTCGGTGTACGCCTGATTGTCATCCTTGCTATCCACCGCGGATGGAGATCCGGCTTGAGCACCGACGTTGATGCTGGAGAGGTTCTTTGCCAGCAGGGGAACGCCGTTGATGTTGTTGGCGAGAGTGACACTTTCAACGCCCGCGGCGACATCCAGCCCGCTTGTGAACTGACCCGAATGGAAATAATACCGGCCCCAACCGCCGCGGAACACCGTCTTCCCCGCGCCAAACGGGTTGAAAGCGGCGCCGACGCGTGGTTGATAGAACAAAGCCCGGGTCGGGAATCCGCCGATCGGAACGCTTGGATCGACCTTGTGCCATTCAAATCCGCAATACTGGATTGGCAAGCAACTCGAGCTGTATTTGGAGTAGTCGAAAATCGAGTAACCGAAGCCCTTATTATCCGCCCACGGCGTGAAATGGGTGAGACGAAGGCCGAGTTCGAGTGTCAACTTCTTGCTGACCTTCCACGAATCCTGCATGAATCCCTCTCCCGTCGTGTAGGAGATGTCATTGATGCGGTTGAAGTTGGCCTCGGTGTAAGAATTCAAATTGCCTACCAGAAGATCGGCGTATTCGTTGCCCAACGTGTTGGAGTTGCCGTTCCAAACCGCCAACTGGCCGTTGGTGGTGTCATTGCCCGGCTGAGAGTTGCGGATGCGCTCCCAGAAGAAGCCGGCTTTCACGGTATGCGTGCCCCACACCTTTGTGACCGTATCACTGATACTGGGGAGCCATTTATCCGCATACAAACCCGCCGAGGGACCACCTGCTTCAAATCCACCGGGCATGAAGACCAGTGCCGCTTCCTGATTCGTCCATCCCAGCCCGCCGAAGGACGGAATCTGCGCCACGCCGTTCTTGAAAAGACCCTGATAGCCATATCCGACCTTCGCGCGGTCTACCTTGGTCGGGTCCGCAAAGACGTTCGGGAAGCCGATATAAGTGTAGGCGAACACGAACTCGTTCGTCATCGTCGGACTGAAGACATGAGTCAGCGAAGCGGTAATTTGGTCGGAACGGTTCTTTCCTTGGACGGGAGTGGGATAAGGCACCTGATCGGTTTGCCGCCACCACAGGCCCACCGGAAACTGCTGGACCTCCCTTTGCAGATTGTATTTAACGAAGAGCTTGGTGTTGTCGCTGATGTTGTAGTCCACGCGCGTGGCCCACTGGGTATTGTTCTGGTTGAATGTCTCCGCCTGAACGTAATTGAACCCACCGTTAGAATTCGGATTCGCATTCGCCGTGGGATAGAGCTTGGCCAGAGCCAACATGTTCTGATCTAACATGGTCGAGGGTATGATACCGCCCGGGAAATTGGCTGAGTTAAGCTGTCCCGGAGGGCCGCCGGAAGCAGTGATGTTGCCTTCCTTTGCCACCTCTTGCGGCGAAAAGTTGCCAGTCAGTTCGCCTGCGGTCGGAACCGTGGCTCGCAACAACCCGGTATCGAGAACCTGGTAGAAATACTCAAAGCCGGTGAAGAAAAACAGCTTCTCGCGCTTTTTGTTGAAATTCGTCCCGGGTATGATGACCGGACCGCCCATGGTAAAGCCGGGGTAGAAATACTTGTTTGCCGGCCGGCTTTGCCCACTCGCATTAAAGAGCGCATCGTTGGCGTTCAAAATGTAATCTCGGGCGTAAAGAAAGGCCGAGCCGTGGAAGTCCCTGCCGCCCGCCTTCGATATGGAACTCGCAACAATCGGTCCCTTCTGATCCTCGGCGCTGAAATTCGAGGTTTTGACTTGGAACTCGCTGATGAAGTCACTATTTGGATTTACGGGCGTATCGCAATTGCAGCCAGGATCGGAAACGTGGGCGCCGTCCGCCGTGATGTCGAGCGAGTTGTTCGGCAACCCGTTGTAGGAAAAATTGCCGTTCAGCGGACTCTGGCTTCCGGCGTCGCCGTTGGCATTGATGCCAATGACCTCGCCCGTGTATCCTGATTTGTTGGCTGTGCCATTTGAGATTCCGAATCCCGGCATGATCTTGATGAACTCCGCTGCGTTGCTCCCGATGATGATGAAGTTGTTTAACTGCTTGCTCGTGATTACGTTGGACTTGGCGCCGCTGTCGACCGGAGTCACCACATCGGACGCGCTCACCACCTCCACAGCGTCCACCGTGGTGGCGAGCTTCAGGTTCACGTTAAAGTTCAGCTTTTCACCGCCGGAAATCGCGATGCCATTTATCCTGTGGGTTTCAAAGCCCTTAATTTCCACCACAAGGTCATACGTGCCGGCCGGAACGGACGCGAACGTGTAATACCCGTCGGAGTTCGTCACGCTGTCGCGAGCTGAGCCGGATTGCGCGTCGCGAAGCACCACCTTCGCACCAGGCACCACCGCGCTCGCCGGATCGGCAACTACACCTGTTAATGTTGAGAAAATCGATTGACCCGACAAGTCGGAGGTCAAGAAGACTAGTAGCACGCATCCCACGAAAACGGACCATCGCGTACATCCCCACCGCGTGTTCAACATAGACCCCCCATTTCGGCATGAGTTCGCCACAAGCCGGTCAAGGCTAGTATGAAGTGACTATATACATGTTAACTTCGCTATGCAATAGAAAAAGCAGGAAAATTTGCGGCGGCGGCGAATAACTCTCTCGTCCTGGAAATTTTCTCTTCTGTCCGGACGAAAACCCGGCTCAATTGCTCCCGTGGACCGGGAAGCATCTACGGTTCCTTCACCGTGATGTACCGGTCGATGGGCGGGCTGGTCAGCTTCTGCACCGATTTGCTGGGCTCCGGCCACCGAATCTCCACCCAGTCGATCTGCTCCGCAGCACCAATGCCGAGCACCTCGCGCGGGTCATGGGACGACAGATAGCTGCCCCCGTTGGTTTTCAAGCGTGACCGCTTAACGCCACCAGCCGACCAGGTGATGCGTGCGCCGATGGCGTCCCGGTTGCACGTCACCCCTTGCAGTTTCAATCCCAGCCAGTGATTCTCCCGTCCGGCATTGTTGCGCAGCAGCACCGGCGCTCCCCCGTTGTTGCCGATCACAACGTCGATCCGGCCATCGTTGTTGTAATCCCCGATCGCCAACCCGCGCGCCGAATACGATCGCGTGAACGCCGGACCCGCGTTTGCGCTCACATTGCGCAGCACGCCATTCTCCTGGTGGAACAGCAGCAGCGGCTCGCGATACCGGACCTGCTGCGAATAGTTGTCGATCATATCGTCCGGGTGGCCGTTGGCGAGAATCAGGTCCAAGGCGCCGTCGTTGTCGTAGTCGAAGAACTTCAAGCCCCAGCCGCTCAGCAATCGCGTCGCCTGGGCGATATTCTGCTTGTGCGCCACGTCGCTGAAGGTCTCGTTCCGGTTGTTCTTGTAGAGCGAGAACATTTCCTGATCCACGTTGGCCACGAACAGATCCTGCCAGCCGTCCCCGTCGAAATCGGCCGAGTCCACACCCATTCCCGACCGCGCCTGCCCGTTGTCGCTGTAGCCCACTTCGGCCGCCAACGCGATTTCTTCCCACTTCGTATTGCCCGTCTTCGGGTCCATCCCGCGATTGACGAACAGGAAATTCTGCACCGTATCGTTGGCGACGAACAGATCCATTAGCCCATCGTTGTTGATGTCGGTCGCTACCACGCCCAGCCCCTTGCCCAAGGCCTTCTCGATGTCCGTTCCCCTCCCAACCTCGGTGAACGTGCCGTTGCCGTTGTTGTGAAACAGCAGGCTTGACGTTGGTTTGAACACGCGCGGAATGCAGTAAAAGTGCCGCCCGAGCTTATTATCCCCACACGAGAAATGTGACGTCGACCCGTAATCGACGAAGCTGCAGGTGAACAGGTCCAGCCGGCCGTCATTGTCAAAGTCGAACCAGACGGCGCTGGTCGTCCAGTGGCCCTCGAACATCTTGGCGCCCAGACCGGCTTTCTCGCTGAGGTCGGTGAACGTGCCGTCGCCGTTGTTATGATAAAGAATCGGCCGGCCGTAGGCGGTCACGAACATGTCGGGAAAGCCGTCGTTGTCGTAATCGCCAACCGCCACGCCCATCCCGAAAATGTTTCCCGCCACTCCGGCTTTTTCCGTGACGTCAGTGAACGTGCCGTCGCGATTGTTCTTAAACAGCGCACTGCGCACCGACTTGCCGGGCTTCCAGAAATCGCAGAGCCCGGAGTTCACCAGGTAGAGATCCATCCAACCGTCGCGATCATAGTCGAGAAAAGCAACACCCGGCCCCATCGTCTCCGGCAGGTACCGCATATCCGACATCGCATTGTCGTGAACCCAGTGAATGCCGCTGGCCTCGGGCGCTATTTCCTCGAAGATGGGACCCGCGCCCTTCGGCTCACCCGTGATTCGCGGAGTCCACAACGCACCAGCCCCTGTCAGCAGGATCTGTCTGCGCGTCGGCTTCATGATTCGACCTTGAAGCAGATTATGATCTTGCGCCAACTTTTCGTCCTCCTCCCGATAGCCGCAATTCGTATGCCGCCAGAGCCGCCGCCTCGACCGAAATCACTCGGACGGCTTTCTTCGTTGTCTCAGTCAATTCGGATACGAACTTCCCGGCCGCACGATGCGGATCTCGTGATCGGTAAACATGTGGTGCGAACCCGGTATCTCGTACCGCGGCATGTGGCAGGAGACGCAATCCTTCGCCGATACGGGACATAATTTCGCCTTCGTATTCGAACTCGCATTCGCGCCCGCCGTGTGGCACTGAGCACACTTGGAATCGTAAAACCCGGCCGGTTGTTTCTGATGCGAATGCGGATCGTGACAACGAACGCAACTAATGCGCTGGTCGTAGGCGTCATAGCACTTGGCGTTGGTCAGGCGGTACGGCTGGAAGCGCACGTTTTCGACGCCGAGCGGCCCTTGGGACGCGATCGTCGCCCAAGTCCGATGACAGCGCCCGCAAAATTCGAACATTTCTTCGGCGGTCAGCTTGCCCAGGCGCGGAAGCTCGGCCGTTTTTGCGTCGCCCGTCTTGATGGCCGCCACATGCTTCGCCGCCGAACCGTGGCAGCTCTCGCAGAGAATGCCGGGCGTCATATGCTCGAAGTCCACCACGATACCCTGCACGCTATTGGTCGAGTGGCAGCCGAAGCATTGCGCCACTTCCGGATTCCCCGTCTCGCGGCCCAGCGCTTCCGTCAGATTGCGTGGTGTCAGACCACGCGCTCCCAGCGTATAATCGAGATCGTCAATTGCCTTGTAATAGCTCACGCGGCTCTCGTACCATTTGCCGTTCAGCGTCAGCAGGAGAGTCTGTCCAGCTGAGCCTAGCCCAAACGCCCACGCGACGGGAACGGTCAGTTTTTGTTCACCTTCCCGCACGGTATACAGGCTGCGATCTCCAACCCGCTCAATCTGATAGGAAAACCGGCCTGCGCTGAAAGCGAGGCGCGGATGCTGCTGCAAAATGAGGCTCGCGGCGCCCGTCGATAGCGCTTTCGCCATGTTGCTGTCCGCCTGGTCTTTCGTCTGCTCCCGGTGGCAGCCCGCGCACACCGCGGCCGGAGTCACTTCGGCGGCCGCACCGCTCCGCGCCGAAGCGAACAATAGAAACGCAAACAGTGCGCGCTGCGCGCACTTCATGGCATCTTCTTCTCTAAACCGCCGTTCGGAGAGGCTTGCACGCCCGGCTGTTTGGCCTGCTCTTCCGCGTTCAGTTTCAGCACCAGGGCTCGCTCGCGGTCGCCGTCCTCCTTGCGCTTCAAACGATAATAGACGGTAGCCAGGGATACATGTGCTTCGGTAAAGTTCGGTGATTCCTGGACAATCCCCTCCAGGCTGCGCCGCGCGTCCTCAACTTCGCCGCGCGCAAGCTCGATCGTCGCCATCTGATAGCGCGCCCGCAGGTCGCCCGGCCGGACATGCCGCGCGCGATCCAGGTAACGCGCGGCCTGATCGTAATCCTGATCCTTACGCGCCAGAACCCCCAGGTTCAGATTGGCATCATAGTCGTTGGGATTATTCTGCAACTCGGCCAGAAACGACTTTGCCGCCGCCTCCGTGTCGCCCGTAGCCATTTGCGCCTGCCCATACCACGCGTTCGCCGAAGGCAGTTTGGGATTCCGCTCCACCGCACGCCGCAAATCCTCCATCGCGCCCGGGTAATCGCCCACCGTCATCTTGGCCGTCCCCATCATAAGATGGCCTTCGGGCGATTCTCCATTTCTCAGGATTTTGTCCAGTAGAAGCTGACCGCGCTCCATTTGCTTGCCGCGAATCAGCGCCGATCCCAGCAAATAGTCGATCGCCAGATCATGGTCGGCATCCGTGTTCAAGGGAGTCAGCAGCGCGATCAGTTTCTCGTTCTCGCCCGACTGCAGCAGGCAATCGGCCAACAACAGGGTCACCTGCATGTTGCGGGGCTGTTTCGCGCGAAGGTCTTCCAGAACCACCGCGGCCTTCGTCAGATCCGCGGTCTTGTAGTAAGCCAGCGCCAGATTGAGCGAAACGCCCGGATTTCCCGGCGCGATTTTCAGCGCCTTCTCATATTCGACGATCGCGTCTTCGTACTGCCCCTGGCTCGCCAGCGCCGCGCCCAGGTTCGATCTCGCTTCGGGATTTTGCGGCTGGAGTTTCAGGAACTCGCGGTAGCCTTCAATCGCACCCGCGATATCGCCCGACTGGTGCGCCTCAATGGCGCGCTTCAGAACGGCTTCCGACTGCCCGGCCCAGCCAAGCAAACAGGCCGCGAGGAACAAGTCGATCAGCTGAAGCATGACCAATCGAATACCACGATAGACGGAAAAAGGCAACCGAGGCCGTCTGCCGCTACTTCACGGTGAGCTTCGCCCATTGCCAGGCCGTAACAGTGTCCGGTTGTGCCTGGTCGCACAGGTCGACGCGCATCAGGTATTTTCCCGGCTCCATCCCTTTCGGGATCGTGATAGATCCCTTCGCGAGGAACATCGTCGTCTTCGGGCTCTCCTTCACGCCGCTCGCCACCGGTATCGGCGCGCTCTTCCACGCCTCGACTCCGTCGCGGAACAAATGCAGGCGCATCGCCAGCCCATCGGGCCTCAATGAGTTCCCGGCCGCTACAATCTGGACTGCGAATGGGGCGCTCTGGCCGGACGAATATAGGTTCGGTCCCGCCGCCGGCACCACGTGACCGTCGGTCCCCAGCGCATGCTGAAATACGATTCCCGAAAGCCGCACGCCTTTCTCCTTCGGATTCGGAATCACCACGAAATCGCCCGCCGTGCCGATCTTCCCCGTAGCCTCGTCGCGCACCGCGGCGCGCACCTGGTAGGGCCCCGGTTTTCTCAGCGGCAACAAGGTCGAATAGATCAGCCCGTACTTCAGCGCCCGCTGATACCCTTCTTCATTCAGATCGATGCGGCGCATCTGGTCGATGCCGCCTGCGAGCGTTCCGCCCGCCGCGTTAAAGGTACGAAGAATCACGTGCACCAGACCTGTGCGGTGAATCGCAGGTCCCGTGAACGCCACATCGTTGCCGTCGATGTACAGCGTGGCGCGCAGGAAGTACTCGTTCTTGATACTCAGGTAGCTCGTCTCCACGTCCATGTTGACCCCCGATGCCTTGAAGGGCGAATCGAGTGACTTCGTCAGCTGCAGTTCGAGACTCGCCGCCGGGCGCCGCTCTTCATCCGCGACGCCGAAGAAGCCCGCAGACGAGCGAACCTTGACGCCCGGCCGCGTGACCTCGATCTTCAATTTGTGGTAAGCCGGCTGGCCGATGCGATCCGTTTGAATGGCCTCCGCCGGAGGTTGAAAGGCCAGCACGTAATATCCGCGTTGGTCCCCCATGATGTGTGCCAGGGCGTCGTCGATCCGGTTCGACTCAAAGATCATGAATCCGCCGGTCTGGCTTGATACGAACAAAGCGCCCTCCTGGTTGTCCGAGTGTTCATCCCGGCGGGCCTGGGTCTGATCCGATACCCAGTTGCCGCTGACGCTGTCCCCGGAGCCGTAATTGACGTTGGCACGACCTCCCCCGCCACCCCTCTGTATCGGATCGAGATGATCCGATGCCAAGGCGCGCAAAGACGTAATTCCGCGCGTGTCGATCGCATAGAGCACCACCCCCGCGCGTACCGATTCGTCCACCACGCGGCGCATGCTCTGGTAAATGGGAGCGATGAAAGCGCCCGAGCCGATTGCCCGTTGCCCCGACGGATCCAACTCGTCGGGAAGCGTCAGCCGTAGCGCGTCGGACACCAGGATCACCGATTTTCGCCCCGGCAGATCGGCCATCCCGCGCACGATTCTTAACAGAGAATTCGTCGTCGCCAGGGTAGCGCGCTGAATCGCGGCGATCGTGCCGGCCTGATCCAAGTCCCGCGCGACTGTGGCCGTCCCGGTTACAATTGGCGTGTACGCCGAGGCGTTAGTGATCCCAATCACATTGGACGACCATCGCACCTGATCAATCGCCGCCAGCAGCATTTGCTTATCGGGTGTGAAATCCTGCAGCGCGCCCAGACCGGCGCTGGAACGTACGATGGCGACCAGGTCCCCAGGCTGTACCTGCTCCTGTACAAACTTTTTGAGTCCCGATTGAATCCGCGGGATACTCTCCGAGGAGGTCAGCAGATCGCCGATGAACAACACGATGGTGCGGCGCACCTGCTCGCGTTTGAGCGAACCGGCCGGCATCGCGGGCTTCGAAATCTCCACTCGCGGCGCCGCAGCGGCCGACCGTGAGTTCTCATCGGTGGGGGGAAGGTCGCGCAGGTGGACGTAATCGGAGGATTTCAGCTGTTGGGGCTTCCCGTCGAGGAGCACCCGGAAGTCGCCAGGCTGGAGATCGGGTACCGGATTTCCTTTGGCATCGGTCACGGTTGCATCCACCTGGACCAGGTTCACCGTGACGCGCAATGGCTGCTCCGGCTGCGCGCCCATGCGAACGGCGGCTAGTGCACCAAGAATGAAGAAACGCCAAGGCTGAGTCTTCATAGCGTCCGTTTCATTTTAGGAGAGACTTAATGGCCTTTTCCATTTCCTCGGGATGAAAATCCAGCTCGCCCAGGCGGCTGGACCAGGCGATGCGGCCGTCGCGGTCGATGAGGTAGACGGCGCTGGGCCACGCATGGTAAGCGTGTTCCACCTTGCGATCGAGGCCGTCGGCGGCGAGCGGATATTCGATATGCAGTTTGCGCGCGCAGGACGCCGCGTATTCCCGCTTTTCGCCGTCCGACTTCGCGGGCGACAGCGCGATTCCCTCGCGCTCGTTGATGGTGCTCTTCCAATCGCCGCCGGCGTGGGCTTCGGCAACGTATACCATGGCGAATTGGATTTGACTGCGGTACCGATCGTACAGCGCGTTTAACGCCGGGGCGCCGAAGCGGAATTTCGGGCAGCTGTAACTGCCGAACACCAGCGCGACAGGACCCTTGCGAGACAATGCGGCCAGGTTGACCGCCCCAAGAAAAAACTGCGGCGCCAGCGTTCCTTGGGGCACTAGACCAGCATCGGGAGCGGTGCCGGGCTTTACTCCGGCTTTCTCCAATACCGCGAGCTCACGATCGCGATCCGCCGCGCGGCCGAGGGCGCCGTAGACCGCGGCAAGCTCACCATGAGCTTCGAGCGAAGCCGGACTCAGCAGCAGAGCGCGCTCGAGAAAGGGGAGCGCGGCGGCGTGATTTTTGCGCGCGGCCAGAATGGACCCGAGCTTGACGTTCGCTTCGTAGTCGTTTGGATTCGCGGCCAGTTCCTTGCGAAACGCATCGGAGGCGGCCTTCGCGTCGCCAGTGAACAACAGACTGCGCCCATAATACGACCACACCGACGGTAGATCGGGATACAGTTCGACCGTGCGGGCAAACTCTTTGACGGCGGCCGGATAGTCCTGGCGCGAGAACGCGGCGTTGGCGATGAGAAAGTGCGCTTCTGGCGAATTGGCGTCACGCAGGAGTTGATCTACCAGCGCCTCGCCCCGGGCGACGTCGCCGGCACGGATCAGCGCCATGCCCAGCAAGTAGGCGAATCCGGGCTCGGCGCGGTGCTCGGCTTCGAACGGCGAGAGCAGCGCGATCACTGCCGGCATTTTGCCGAGCCGCAGATAGCAATCTGCCAGCAGCAGATTCACCCGCATCTCGGCGGGCGACCTCTGGTGCAGCGGCTGCAACTCTTCGACGGCCTGAGCGATATCGCCGAGTTTGTAGTAGGCGAGCACCAGGTTGTAGCGCAGGCGGGGATTGTCGGGGTCGATCGCCAGGGCTTTAAGATAGTGCGGAATTGCATCCTGATAACGGCCTTCGTGGGCGAGCGCGGCGCCGAGGTCCGACCACAATTCGGCCGACTCGGGCTTGATCGCCAGACACGCTTCGTATTGCTGGATTGCGGCGGCGAAATCGCCCGATCGGTGCAACTGCACGGCTCGGGCACAGATGCGCTCGGCGTCGCCGGCGAGTGCCACCGGCACTGTAGCGAACAGGATCACCGTTAGAAGCTTCGGTGCGGGGACTTTCACGGCTAATACTACCCTACATCAACATCGGCCTGGGAATTCGAACACGCTTTGCGAAAGGGAGGGAGACACGGGCACAGGGGCACAGGTGCGGGCGACTCGCGATTCTGCCCTGAACTGCAACGATTCTGTCGCGCCCTTAAGAAGGCACCAATTGACAAAAATTCGCAGGTGCTAAACATCTGATTCGTTTGCCGAGTTTACCGCGTTCCGCGTGCCTCCGGCGTTCGGAAAACATGTGTTGTTCGAACACCATACAAGGGAACAAGTAAGTGGTTTATTTGCAATAGTTTCTTCGGCGGATTTTGTGAGGGATTCCCGGCGAGGGCGTTTTCGTCTGGGTAACCAGTCCGAGGGCTGTAGTTTGAGAAAAACGGCAGCGATTAATCTGACCTTGCGCCCACTAGGGTTAAGATGTCCCTTTTCCGCACCCGTTCGGCCGCGATCTTCGGGATCGACGCGCACCTGATCGATGTCGAAGTCGACATGTACCCGAGCGCCAATCGCGACTTCATCACCGTCGGCATGCCGGATACGGCGGTGCGGGAAAGTCGCGAACGCATCAAGAGCGCGCTGATGAACTCCGGCTTTGGATATCCCAGCAAGAGCATAACGATCAACCTGGCGCCGGCGAACATTAGGAAAGAGGGTGCGGGCTTCGATCTGCCGATGGCACTGGGAATTCTGGGCGCGATGAACGTGGTCGGTCCAGTGGAAGATCATTTGTTCGTGGGCGAATTGTCGCTCGACGGGGCGATCCGGCCAGTTCGTGGCGCTCTGTCGATTGCGGCCTGCGCGCGGCGAAAGGGCATCACGAATCTGCTGGTTCCAGCGGACAATGCGGCGGAGGCAGCGGTGGCCGACGGCGTGCGCGTGTTCGGGATGCGGCATTTGTGCGAAGTGGTCGCGTTTCTCCGCAAACCGGAGAGTTTCGAGCCGTACGTTGGGAGTCCACAGTCGACAGTTGGGGAGCGGGCGGGGGCGCTGGATTTTCGCGATGTGCGCGGGCAGGTGACGGCCAAGCGCGCCATCGAAGTGGCGGCGGCGGGAAATCACAATGTTTTGCTGGTGGGCCCCCCAGGGTCGGGCAAGACGATGCTGGCGAAGAGGATTTCGGGCATCCTGCCGCCGTTATCCTTTCCTGAAGCGCTGGAAACTACTCAGGTGCACAGCGTCGCCGGAACGCTGCCGAAGGGCGTGGGGCTTTTGGAAGAAAGGCCGTTTCGCTCGCCGCATCACTCGGTTTCGGACGCGGGATTGATCGGCGGCGGCTCGGGTACGCCGCGGCCGGGCGAAGTCAGTCTGGCGCACAACGGCGTGCTGTTCCTGGACGAGTTGCCGGAGTTTCCACGAAACGTGCTGGAACAACTACGGCAACCACTCGAAGAGGGTACCGTAACAATTGCGCGCGCGAACATGACGCTGACGTTCCCGGCGAGATTTTTGATGATCGCTGCCATGAACCCGTGTCAATGCGGATATTTTGGCGATCCATCCCGCGAATGCAGATGCACGGGCGGGATCATCCAGCGATACCTGGGAAAAATCAGCGGTCCGCTGCTCGATCGGATCGATTTGCACATCGAAGTTCCCGCAGTGCCGTATCAGGAACTGCGCAGCAAAGACGGCGGGGCGAGTTCGAGTGAAATGCGTGGCCGCGTCGCCGAGACTCGCGCGATTCAGCAAGCGCGCGGGTTTAACAACTCAAATATCCCCGTGCAGGAGCTGCGCAAATTGTGCGCGCTCGACGATGCGGGTGAGAGGACACTCGAAATGGCAGTCCGAAAGATGGGTCTATCCGCTCGTGCGCACGACCGGATCCTGAAAGTCGCGCGGACGGTGGCAGATCTGGACCACTCAGAGCGCGTGAGCGCGAAGCATTTGGCGGAGGCCGTGCAATACCGCAGCTTGGATCGAAATTACTGGCAGTAGGTCAGACCATCGCGCGAAGAATCTCGCTGTAGGATTGATATTTGAGCATGACGTGCCGAGCGTCCGTTCCACAGACAGGAGGTGATCGCCATGGTTTGGTTGATCGCTGCGGCGGATTGTGTGAGTGGTCGCGACTTGCGCTGGGAAGGGCAGCGCCATCGGATAGCCGCAATACGGTCAGTCACATCGGGATGTGCGCCTAAAGCGTCGTTTTTCTGCATTGCATCCGATCCTTGCCACGTCTACTGCCAAAGCGGGATATAGTCGATAGGTTCTTTCAGAACAGTGTCGATTTGGTCGGGACTATGGCCCAGGAAGGCGAGGGGTCAGCTCGACAGTTCGGAGCGTTTGCCGTGAGGTCTTGTGCCGACTAAGCTGCTTCTCGATCCGTGGTCGCCGGACTACGAGGCTCCCATCCAGACCGGCGGCCCGGAGGGTGCCGCTACCGGTGAAATCGATCCTTCCGTTGAAACTGCGGATTGGAAGGCAGTCCGCCCCGCGGCGACCGTTCCACCAAGGAGGATTTGCTTCGTAGATGGTGTGCGAAGCGTCGAAGCTCGCGTTCTCGCTCAAGAGGACGATGGCAAGCTGATCCATGGGCTATTTTCAAGTGCCGGCGCCGGCTGCGTCGTCAGCGAAGGTGGGACAGCGGCCTACGACCGGATTAAGATCAGCCGGTACCTAATCTTAGGAGCTGGCCGACAGAAAACGGAGAGTATTGCCGCCGGAACCCAGATCGTCGAATTCAAGGGCGTTGCGAGTCCGGGTGATACCCAGGACGATCTCATGAATAACTTACAAAATCTGATGCGGACGGATGAAGTGGCTCTCGCCGAAGGCTTCCTCGGAGCGGGCACATATGTATTCGCCGATGGCCCACTCAACTTTTTCTCCGCTGCGACGGACCCGCTGGTAGGGGTGATCAAACGCATCTATCTCCCTTACTTGGATGCCCCACACTTCGCACTTGTCTCGCAACTTCAGCGAGGCGAGCGAACACCGCTTTTCTCGATTCGCGACGGCAAATATGATCGGTACTCCTGGTTCCAAAGGCTCGCGATGCCACGTGCTATGGAGCACGGACTGGCTGGGATTGTGCGCCTGGAGGTGCGTGCGGCTCTTGGGTTCGAGCAGGCATCGGAAATTGCGAATTTTGCGGCTCTACGCTTGCCCGAGTTTGCATCGACGGCGGTACGCGATCCGCGAGCACCGCAGAACCTGGTGCCCGTCGGGGCGCTTGAGGAGCAGCTGAGGCACCGTCTGGGTGACGTGACATTTCGAAACGTCCTCGTGGATGAGGTGATTTTCGACGCGATCGATGATCGAAACGCAGTTGCCACAATGGGCTGGGAACGCCGCGGCCGGAACACAGATGAGTTTCCTGTGGAGGCTGGAGGCAGGTGCGGCGCGTGTTGGCCATTTGATTCGCGGCAAAATCGCAGACCCTGCACGCCATCGCATCGATTGGAAGAACAAGCAAATTACCGTTGTCGATATCCACAACCTGCACGACCGGGCGAAGCGCTTTGTGATCGGAGTAATGCTGAAGCGCATGTTCGAGGATAAGGAAAAGACGGGGACGGCCCAACCACTCGTCTTCGTTGTGCTCGATGAACTGAACAAATACGCGCCGCGCGAGGGTTGGAGCCCAATAAAAGACGTGATTCTGGATATGGCGGAGCGGGGCCGGAGCCTTGGGGTGATTCTGATCGGCGCGCAGCAGACGGCCAGCCAGATAGAGCGCCGGGTCGTCGCGAACTCGTCATTCCGCGTGGTCGGCAGGTTGGATACGGCGGAGGCGCAACATGGGGAGTACGGTTTTCTTCCGGCCTCCACGCGACTGCGAGCCAGCATTTTGAAACCAGGCACGATGATCGTTTCTCAACCGGAGATTCCGATTCCGCTGCTCGTACAGTTTCCATTTCCCGCGTGGGCCACAAGGCCTTCGGAAGCGGTCACGACCATGACAGCCGGTTCTGGAATCAACGATCCATTCGCGAAATTCAAATAAATGAGATTTCTCCATACCGCCGATTGGCACATTGGCAAGACACTGTTTGGTCGTTCCCGGCTCGATGAACAAGAGCAGGTTACCGCCGAGATCGTCGACATTGCGAAGCGCGAGAAAATCGACTGCGTACTTCTGGCCGGCGACGTGTTCGAATCTCTCGCCCCGACGGGCGACGCCGAACGAGTCGTTTGCGACGCGCTAGCGGAATTCGCAGGTGCAGGCATCACAACCGTTGTGGTGGGCGGCAATCATGATCATCCGCGCAGGCTGGCGGCACTGCGGAATCTCGGGAGCCCGCTCAAGATTTCATTCGGCCCGATCCGGCCGCTCCAGCTGACGGCGGCGTCATATTCTTTCAGAAAAGCGGGGAGACGGCGCAAATCGCTGTGCTGCCGTGGGTACCGGAGTTCAAGATCGTCGACATCTGCCAAATGATGAATCCAGAGGACACCTGGTACGAGGCTTACTCGGATAATGTGGCCGCGATGTGCAGGCATTTATCGAGTGGCTTCTCTGAAAAGACGATAAATTATTCTGGTCGGCCATTTGTTTGCTTACGGCGCAGAGACAAGTGGAAGCGAACGGGCGGCGCATATCACGCAGCCTTTCGCCGTCAAGCCGGCCCAACTTCCCCAGGCCCAATACATCGCGCTCGGGCATATTCACAAGCTCCAGGAGATCGGCTCGTCGTCGCGATGTTTCTACTCGGGCTCGCCGCTGCAGCTCGATTTCGGAGAGCGTGAGCAGCAGAAGAGAGTAGTTATTGTGGACGTGAAGGCGGGGTTTCCCGCAAACATCGAAAGCATTGCGCTCTTGTCGGGACGCAGGTTGCGCGAAGTTACCACAACGCTCGACAAGCTACCGTCAGTGGCTTCCGAAGCCGGCATCGATTTTCTGCGCGTGATCGTCGAGTCGGACACGAAGATTTCAGGGTTGTCGCAGCAGGTTTGTGAGGTGCAGCCTCACGCCTTGGACGTCCGTCAGAAGGTCACCGCGACGTCCCCGTCGCCGCCTCCAGTTTCAGCGGTCCCTCAGAATCCCCGAGAGCTCTTTGAACGATTCGTTAGAGAACGACGGAATACGACTGCATCCGCCGAGATGTTGACGAAGTTTGAGGAACTCTATAACGAGGCGAAGGATTCGACCGATCAGGCTTGAACTCGAGGGCTTCACCGCATTTCGGGAGAAGTCCGAGATCGATTTCTCAACCTTCGATCTATTCGCGATCACTGGTCAGACCGGCGCCGGAAAGACCTCTCTCCTCGATGCGATGACTTACTCCCTGTACGGGAAGACTTCGCGTTTGAATAAGACCGGCAAGGAGCTCATCAGCCAGGGCGCGGCCAGCATGTCCGTACTGTTGCATTTTCGAGTCGGGACCAACGAATACAGAGTAAGTCGAGCAATTAAAGGGGCTTCACCGATCGCGCGCTTCGAGAAATTGCAGGAAGGGGAGTGGAAGGGCGTTTCCGGCGGCATTGTAGAAATCAATGAGCAGATCGCGCAGATAATAAGTCTCGATTTTGACGGCTTCACCAAGGCTGTAATCCTCCCGCAAGGCAAATTTGACGTATTCCTGCGCGGCAAACCCGATGAACACCGTGACGTGTTGAATGATCTTCTCGACATGGGCGTTTATCAACGCATGATGCAGTCTGCAAACGGGAAGAGCACACTTGCCGGGGAGCGGGCAAAGGTAAAAGAAACGGAAATCGATCCAGCGGCAACTCCGGAAGCCAAGGCCGAACGGGAGCAGGAGTTGGCCGAATCGATCGACCGAGAAAGAGCCCTGGCAGATGTTGTAGACCGTTTGGAAAAGTCTTGGCCAGACTCGTGGAGCCTTCGCGAGAAACGAGTTGTATTGCTGAACACCCAAAGCGAACTTGCAGACATCTTAGCGAAGGTCGCTGCCGCTGAGATTGCAGTGGTAGACGCAAAGCAGGCAGTGCACCGCGAAAGAACCTCCATCGAAAGATTGGACAGCCAAATCGCCGCCATCGCCTACGACAGCGACCGTCACTTGAAGCTCGCACAATGGGAGCAACCAGCACTTCAACGAAAGACGCTGCGTGCCCAGGCTGCGGAACACGCACGCAAACGGGAAGCCGAGTGCGGAAACTTCGCCGCTGCGGATTGCAAAGAAACGACCGCCCGCGAAGGCATCTTCGGATGCCGAAATAGAGATTGAAACCGTCGATGTATGCTATAACCCTTATCGCCTTGGGCATCCCTGGCATCTTGACGGCATCGTTAGAATCGGTTAATCTCGTCATTGTACAGCACCTAGGTCTATGACCGCATAAAAAGATTCCTATAAGACAATTTCAATTGAGAATGTTTTGGCGCATACTTTGGTATGGCCCGTGCCGCCCTGCGGATCGAAGTCACCAAGAAGGATCAAAACGAGGCGAGAAAACTGCTGAGCGGCGGTGTGCAACGGGTGCGAGTCGTGCTGCGTGGCTTAGCGCTTTTGCAACTCGG
>Ga0182024_10002650_pt1 | contig 44009 bp, 33 predicted proteins | sample P32metaG_FD_120480 | JGI IMG/M metagenome (GOLD analysis project Ga0182024, IMG submission 120480) | Permafrost microbial communities from Stordalen Mire, Sweden - P3-2 metaG (Illumina Assembly) | ecosystem: Environmental > Terrestrial > Soil > Wetlands > Permafrost | place: Sweden: Stordalen... | reverse complement strand
CTTGCCGCCACCGTCGAGCCCGGCGAGCCCGATCTCGGTGGCGCCTCGGTCTGGTGGGTTTGGCAGGCGCCCGACAGTGGCACCTACACCTTCAGCACCGCCGGCAGCAGCTTCGATACGACCGAGGGCGTTTTCACCGGCTCCGCCGTCAATGCGCTCAGCACCACCGGCACCAATGACGACTATGGCACCAGCGTCACCAGCAGCGTCACGTTCACCGCCACCGCCGGCACCATCTATCACATCGACGTCGCGGGCTACCAGGCCGCGAATGGCTCCATCACCCTCACCTGGGAGCAGAACTCCGGCGCTCCCGTCATCTCGGATTTCACCCCCCAGACCGGCATCCCCGGGACATCCGTGACGGTCACCGGCGCGAATTTCCTCGGCGTCACCGCCGCCACCGTCGGCGGCGTTACCGCCGGCTTCAACGTGATATCGGATACACAGATGACCGTCGGCGTCCCCACCGGCGCCCTCACCGGGCCCATCGCGATCACCGGCGCCACCGGCGCCACCACGGTCAGCAGCGCGAATTTCGTCGTCGTCGCCCCGGTCTCCAATGATGACTTCGCGAACGCCGCGGTCATCAACGGCGTCAGCGGAGAGATCACCGGCAATAACGCCGGCGCCACCCGCGAGCCGGGCGAGCCCGAGATCACCGGCAATCCCGGCGGCAAATCGGTCTGGTACGAGTGGACGCCGCTCTCCGCGGGCCCCGTCACCTTCACCACCTTCGGCAGCAGCTTCGATACATTGCTCGGCGTTTACACCGGCTCGAATGTCACCGCCCTCACCCAGGTCGCCGCCAATGACGACTACGGCAACACGGTCACCAGCAGCGTCACTTTCCTCGCCGAGGCGGGCACCACTTATCATATCGCCGTCGATGGCTACAACGGCGCCAGCGGCAATGTCGTGCTCAATTGGTCGAAGGATAACTCCTTGCCCCAGATCACCGGCTTCAGCCCCACAGCCGGTCCTGTGGATACAACCGTCCAGATCACCGGCACCAATTTCACCGGCGCCACTTCGGTCATGCTCGGCTCGAGCACCCTCAGCTATAGCGTCGTGTCCGATTCGCTGATCACCGCCGTCATCCCCGCGGGGGCCGCGACAGGCGTGTTATCGGTGGGCAATCTCCTCGGCACCGTCAATAGCGCCAATCCCTTCACCGTGACCGCCGCCCCCTCCAATGATGATTTTGCCAACAGCATCACCCTCACCGGCGCCACGGTCCACACCACTGGCGCGAATGTCGGCGCGACCCGCGAGCAGGGCGAGCCCGAGATCGCCGGCAATCCCGGCGGCGCCTCCGTCTGGTGGGCCTGGACTGCCCCCGCCAGCGGCGTCTACGCCATCAGCACGCAGGGCAGCAGCTTCGATACGCTCCTCGGCGTCTATACCGGCAGCGCGGTCGATGCCCTCACCCTCGTCGCCTCCAATGACGATGACCCCGCGGGCGGCGTGACCAGTTACGTCACCCTCACCGCCACGGCGGGCACGCAGTACCGCATCGCGGTCGACGGGCTGAACGGCGCCTCCGGGTCCATCAGCCTCAGCATCTTCCCGCAGCAGCCCAGCACCGGCCTCTACTCCACCGGCTTCGAGGCCAAGCAGGGCTTTACCGCCGGCACATCGATCAATGGCCAGGATGGCTGGGTCACGGTGGGCTCCGGCGGCAATGGCATTGTGAAATCCCATGACGGGATGTCCGGCCAGCAGGCTTATGTCGGCTTCGATCCACCCACCACCCCGGGCGACAAGGGGGTCTTCGCTTATCGTCCCATTGATTACTCCCCGGCCGGCACCAGCGAGCCCATCGTGACGTTCTCCGTATCGATGGCGATCAATGACTCGAACAATGGCCAATACGATGACTTCCAGTGGCGGCTTTATAATAGCAAGGGCCACAATTTCTTTACCCTCGATTTCGCAAACTGGGATCTCGAGGTCTATTATATCCCGGATAACGGCAGCGCATTAGTCGATACCGGCGTGCAATTCTCCAATAACACGCCCATGACCCTCGTGGTGACGATGGACTATGAGCACAATAAGTGGAGCGCCACGCTCAACGGTGCCACGCTTGTCCAGGACAAGGCCATCCGCACCGGCTCCGCGCTTTTCGATTTCGGCGACATGGACGCGGTCTGGGAAATCGATAACCTCAGCAATCCCGGCGATAACTATATGTTATTCGACGACTACTCATTGGTCGCGGGAGAAGATCCTACGCCGCGGATAACCTTCCAGCCCCAGAGCCAAAGCGTCGTGGAAGGCAACCCCGTCACGATGGGCGTCGTCGCCTCTGGGAAGGCTCCGCTCCTTTACCAATGGCTGCTGAACAAGAAGCCGCTCCAGGGTGCCGAGGGCTCCAGCCTCACAATCCCCGATGCCGGGCCGATCGATGCCGGCAGTTACACCGTGCAGGTTAGCAACGGCATCGGCACCGTCACCAGCCTTCCCGCAAAGTTGACCGTCGTGCCGCAGCAAACCGTGCCCACGATCACCCTCAACCCGGTCAGCATCACGGTAGCCGCGGGCTCGAAGGCTCTCTTCCAGGGAGCGGCTGCCGGTTACCCCGCCCCCACTTACCAATGGTTGTACAATGGCATGGAGATCCAGGGCGCCACGAAGACGAGCTTCGATATCCACAAGGCAGGAGTCCTCAACCAGGGCACTTATACATTGGTGGCTTCCAATTCCCTCGGCAGCGGCACCAGCAACCCTGCCATCCTGAGCGTCGGGAATTCTTTCGCCTCGGAAAAGGGCAACTTTAGCGGGATGATCTTCGACGGTCAGGGCGATCTTGCCGGCAGCGGATTGCTCAAGGTCACCATGGGCGGCGGCGGATCGTTTACCGGCTCGGTGATACTTGCCGGCAAGAGTTACCGCATGTCCGGCGCCTTCGATGCGGAGGGCGCATGGCATGGCATCGTCGGGCGCGTCAGCGGCGGCTTCCCGGTAACGGTAAGCTTGCAACTAGCCCTTGGGGGGACCAACGAAATCACCGGCAGCATTCTCGCCGGCGGCACCACGGAGAGCGTCACCGCCCTTCGCGATAATTTCAGCGCGGGCGCTACCGCCGCCCCGGAGCAACCGGTTTACACGATGAAATTGACCGGCACCTCCTCCGGGCTCCCGCAGGGCATCGGCTACGCCGCGATCACGGTGGACGCCGCGGGCAATGTGCGCATGACCGGGCGCACCGGCGATAACATACCTTTCTCCTTCTCCAGCGTCCTTTCGGACGCCGGGGCGTGGCCGTTCTATATTTCCCTTTATAACTCAACCGGCTATCTCGGTGGCACCTTGACCTTCGAGCCCGCCGGCAACCTGGATGGGACCCTCTATTGGTTGCGCCCAGGCAATGGTGGAATCGGAGGCTATTCGCAGGGCTTCGCCGGTTATGTCGCCGCCGCCGGCTATCCTTATATCGCCCCCTCGCGTGGCGATGCGGCCATCCTGCTCGGCCCGCAGCATCAAGGGACGATCACTTTCTCGGGCGGGATACTTTCCGGCACCTTGCAGGCACCGCTTTCCATAGGTCCCACCGGCTCATTCGTGGTGGGCGGGAGTTCCGGCATCAAGTTATCCCTGCAATCAACCACGGGGGTATTCTCCGGCACCGTGGACATCGGCCTTTCCAAGCCTGCCCCATACTACGGAGTGCTGCTCCAGTCCCTGGATGCCGGTTTCGGGTTCTTCCAGAGCCCCACGCTCTCCGGCTCGGTCCAGATTTCTTCTCCTTAGGTCCACACTGTCGGGCCTCAGATCGCCCAAAAGCGAGCGCGGCGATCTCTAACCTATTGCCCCTCGCCGGGTAAGTCCGGGTTACTCAAGGCAGATATCCGCGAGCCAGCCCCGCGTAAGCCGCCACCTCCGCCGTGATCCAGCTTTCGTCGCGATTCAATTCCACCGCCATGCGGCGTGCAACGGTTGGCGCCGCTTCGATGCTCGCGGCCGCATCGAGCAGCAGCGCCCGTGTCCGGCGCGCGAGCATGTCCTCGACGGTCCGCGCCATCTCGTTGCGCACGCTCCAGAGCAATTCGCCCATCGTGTAAGGCAGGCGCGGATGGATCAGCGCCGGCTCCCCCAGCGCCGCGATGGCCGCCGCATCCGTGCCATGGAGCGCGAGGCTCTCGTCCCCCGCTGGCGATTCACTCCAGCCGTGCAGCGCCAGATCCCGCGTTCGGCACGCACGCTGCGGCAGCGCCGCGGATTTCGCTGCGAGATCCACCGCGTCCTCCGCCATCTTGCGATAAGTAGTCCACTTCCCTCCGGCGATGGACACAAGCCCCGCCCCCGAAATAAGAATCGCATGCTCCCGCGACATCGCGGCGCTGCGGCGTGCGCGCCCGCCCTGGATCAATGGCCGCAGCCCCGCGTACGCGCTCAGGATTTGCGAGCGCTCCGGCGGCGCCGCGAGGAAGCGGGCCGCCGTCGAGAGGATGAATTCGATCTCGCCCTCCATCGGCCGCGGCTCCGCGCGGATGTCGCGCACAAGGTTATCCGTCGTCCCGAGGATCAGCCGCCCGTGCCATGGGATCGCAAACAGGATGCGCCCGTCCGATGTCCGGGGGATCATGAGCGCGCTCCGCCCCCCCAGGCACTCGAGCGGCACCACCACGTGCGCCCCCTGGCTCGCCGCGATCATCGGCGCCGCCGCCGGTTCATCCAGCCGCCGCACCGCATCCGTGAAGACTCCGGTCGCGTTGATCACCACCCGCGCCGCGATCTCCCTCTCCAGCCCCGTCTCCTCATCGCGCACACGCACCCCGGCGATCTGCCCGGAGCGCTTCACCAGCGCCACCACCGGCATGTAATTGATCACCGCCCCGCCATGATCCACGATACTTTGCGCCAGCGTGATCGCCAGCCGCGCATCGTCAAATTGCGCATCGGAATACGCGATCCCGTGCCGCAACCCCGCCGCGTTCAATCCGGGCAGCCGCGCCATCACCTCCTCCCGCGAGAGCACCCGCGACGGCGCCAGCCCCAGCTCCCCAGCCAGCACATCGTACAGTTTTAAGCCTATCCCGTAAAACGGCATCTCCCAGAGCTCGCGCGCCGGGATGATGAACTCCAGCGGCCGCACCAGATGCGGCGCATTGCGCGAGAGCAGCCCCCGTTCCCGCAGCGATTCCAGCACCAGCCCCACCCGCCCCTGCCGCAGATACCTCACCCCCCCGTGGATCAGCTTCGTACTCCTGCTCGAGGTCGCCTTCGCAAAATCGTCCCGCTCCACCAGCACCGTCCGGTACCCCCGCGTCACCGCATCCAGCGCTGTGCCCAGCCCTGTCGCCCCGCCGCCGATAACGCAAACGTCCCACGCCTCCTCAGCGTGGTCGATGGCATGGAGTGCAGCTTCGCGCGTCACAGGCTTATCATCATCATGCCGCCGATTCCCCCGCCCATTCTTTCGACCGCTCGATCGCCCGGCGCCAATGCCCCTGCAGCTCCTCCATTTCCGCCGCCGGACGCTGCGGCTCGAATCGCCGGTCCACCACCCACCGCGCCGCGATCTCCTCCCGGCTTTTCCAGTACCCGATCGCCAGCCCCGCCAGGCACGCCGCTCCCAGCGCAGTCGTCTCCACCGTGCGCGGCCGCACCACCGGCACCTGCAGCACATCCGCCTGGAATTGCATCAGGAAATCGTTCACCGCCGCCCCGCCGTCCACCCGCAGCTCCCGCGGCGGCAGCGCCGAGTCCCCTTCCATCGCATGCAGCAGGTCCGCGCTTTGGAACGCGATCGCCTCCAGCGTCGCCCGCGCCAGATGCCCCGCCGTCGTCCCGCGCGTGATCCCCAGGATAGCCCCCCGCGCATACGGGTCCCAATGCGGCGACCCGAGCCCCGAAAACGCCGGCACGAAATAAACCCCGCCATTGTCCCGCACCGAAGCCGCCAGCGCCTCGATCTCCCCCGACGCCCGGATGATCCCCAGCCCATCCCGCAGCCATTGCACCGCCGCCCCCGCGATAAACACGCTCCCCTCCAGCGCATACTCCAGTTCCTCCCCCGTCTTCCACGCCACCGTCGTCAGCAATTGGTTCCGCGACGCTCGTGCCTCCGTCCCCGTCGCCATCAGCATGAAACAGCCCGTCCCATACGTATTCTTCGCCATCCCCGGCTGGAAGCACGCCTGCCCAAACAGCGCCGCCTGCTGGTCCCCCGCGATCCCCGCGATCGGGATTCCCGCCCCGAAACTGTTCCCCCCCACCGTCCCGCACACGTGGCTCGATGGCACCACCTCCGGCAGCACCTCCCGCGGGATTTTCAGCAGCCCCAGCAACTCCTCATCCCAGCATCCCCGGTGGATATCGAAAAGCTGCGTCCGCGATGCATTCGTGACATCGGTCACGTGCAGCGCCCCTTCCGTCAGATTCCAGATCAGCCAGCTATCCACAGTCCCGAACGCCAGCTCCCCGCGCTCCGCCCGCCCCCGTGCCCCTTCCGTGTGATCCAGCATCCATTGCAGCTTCGTGCCGGAGAAATAAGGATCGATCACCAGCCCCGTCCGCGCCTGGATCAGCGGCCCCGCCCCCTCCGCCCGCAGCCGCTCGCAAATACCCGCCGTCCGCCGGTCCTGCCACACAATCGCATTCCCCACCGGCTCGCCCGTCCTACGATCCCACAGCAGCGTCGTCTCCCGCTGATTCGTGATCCCGATCGCCGCGATCTCCCGCGCCCGCACCCCCGCCCGCGCCAGCACCTCCGCCGCCACCGCGCTTTGCGAAGACCAAATGTCCGCCGGCCGATGCTCCACCCACCCCGGCTGCGGGAAGAGCTGCTCAAATTCCATCTGCGCCACCGCCCGCGCCTGCCCATCCGCATCGAAGAGGATCGCCCGCGAGCTCGTCGTGCCCTGGTCCAGTGCGAGGAGGTATTTCATGGGGGAAAAGCCCAGCCTATCGCCCGCCGGGCCGCGGGTCGAGTGCCCGAGCGATCAAGTTGGCGGCGCTGATGCCCCCCAAATCCTTCCCCGTTCCCCCCGCAATCCTCCGGGGAGATGAAACTACGAGCGCTTGCTCCCGATTATCCGCGCACGATTGACGATGGCCAGACCCGCCGCACCGAGACCGAAGATAGCGTATGTCGACGGCTCCGGCACGGCTCCCGCCGCAACCACTGCCTCGTTGGGTGTCGTATCAAATGCTACCGCTGTGACCGTAATCGACGACGGTCCGTAACTGCTTAATGCGCTTCCCGTGGAATACTCGATCCACCCGTAGTCGTAATTACCCGACCCAAGCCCTATCCTGAGGCCAAGGTATGCATTCGAAACATTGGAATCCGGATTGATAGCATAGTAACTGGGATTCCAACTCGACGAGGCATCCAGCACGGTCCCTGCGCTAATGGTGGTCGGCGTGATGTCCCACGATCCATTATTTTGGAAGAAGGCCGATTCTGAAAAAAAGCCGTAATTTACCGCGGGATCGATTTGTAAAAGGTTCCCACCGGGATTGTAGTTATCGAAGGTAATAATGCCATTGGCGGTATCGAACAGCAGCGTCGATTCACCGCCGGAGGCAACATAGGGGTTGGTTTCCATTACCAGTTGCCCCTTTGACGTGGTTCCCGCGAGAAGAACTGTCATAAGTGCAACCGCGGCTATAGCTCTCGTCGTGATGGAAGGGCAGTTTGATTTCATGGATGTTATAAGGCTGATCGCCTCTCGCAAAGCAGCAACCGTGCCCATACACTTTCCCTCGCCGAGCGGGCCGCATCTTCACCTGTGGTAAGTACGAAATTCGCCCGGCGAGTTTTCTAGTTAGCAAAAACCGCGAGGCAAGAAATGCGAGCCCATGAGCGGAGATGTCGCGCGACGAATCGGCCATTTCCATTCGAGGTTGTAGGACTTGCCAGACCTCAGCGGCCGTGCATTATTCCGATCAGCCGAAATTGTTGAGTCTTCCGTGAGACCTCTTTTGTGTCCAAAAGGAAGGCGAAAATGCAATACCCCGTGGTGTAACGGTAGCACAACAGACTTTGACTCTGTTTGTCATGGTTCAAATCCATGCGGGGTAGGCTGTTCCAAACGAGGGCGCGCGTTTGGCCTTAAGCGAAGCAGTTTGCCGCGCGGCGCGGGGCGCAGGGACACGCAGTCACGAGTGCCCGCTTCATACATCACTCGCCCTTGCGCCACGATCTCATCCAGCACGGAGTTGGCATTGGAATGCGCGGACGGTCGCGTCGCAGTATCGCTTGATCTCAATGCCAGCGCCCATGTTCCGGATGAATCCGCCTCTCACGCCGACCGCGTTCAATTAAATCCCTCTCCCTTTTGCTCCGGCTTTGTTTGACCGCGCACGGTAGACGGGCCCATGCTGGCCCCGTGGATAGTCTGCGCGTGCGCCTGATGCTCCTCGCAGCGTTGGCACTGCTGCCGCTGGCGAGCCTGGTGTTTTATAATGCGGAGATGCAGCGCCGTGAGGTCGCCGCGCAGGCGGAGGAGGACGCTCTCCGCCTCGCCCGCATTTTCGCCAGCAACGAGGAGCGCACCGTCGATTCCGCGAACAGGCTCCTCGTCCTCCTCGCCGAGGTCCCCGTCGTCAAGAAACTCGACGCCCGCGCCTGCTTGCCCCTCTTCGCCCGTGTCCTGGGCGATGAGACCGGCTACGCGAACATCGGCCTCCTCAATTCGAGCGGCCAGGTCATCGCCAGCGCGAATCCCATGCCCTCGCACCCCTCCGCCAGGCAGAGCGCACTCTTCAGGCAGGCCGTCGCGCGCGACCAGTTCACCGTCACCGAGTTCGAGCTCGAGCCCGACGGCAAACACGCCGACATGATGTGCGGCGAGCCCGTCCTCGGCGAGAATGGCGAAGTCGACGGCGTAATCTTCGCCGAGCTCGACCTCGGCTGGATGTCGGACCTCAACTCCCGCCTCGACCTCGCTCCTGGCGTCACCCTTTCCGTCCTCAGCACCGAGGGCATCATCCTCGCCCGCATACCCGACCACGGCGGCCTCGTGGGCAAATCCGCCCTCGAGGCCCCCGCCGGCCGCGTCATCGTCCAATCCCACGGCTCAGGCACCGCCCATGCGGTCGGTCTCGATCATGTCCGCCGCCTCTTCGCCTTCACCCCGCTCGATCCGGTCCATGGCCTCAAGGGATTCGTCAGCGCCTCCATCCCCGATGACATGGCATTCAGCGCCGCCCGCCGCTCCGAGCACCGGCAATTGGTGATGCTCGCCGTCTTCGCGCTCGCCGCATTCGCGGCCGCGTGGTTCGCTGCGGATATCCTCGTCCTGCGCGGCCTGCGGCGCCTCCTCAGGGCCACGCACAATGTCGCCGCGGGCGACCTCCGCACCCGCGCCGGCAAGGTCCCGGGCGGAGGCGAGTTTCGCGAGCTCGCCCAGGCCTTCGACACCATGGCCGCCTCCCTCGAGGCGGAGGGCAAGGCCCGCGACGCCGCCGAGCGCGAGCTCGAGCGCCGCGTCGCCCAGCGCACCGCCGAGTGGGAGGAGGCAAACCGCCGCCTTCAGCTCGAGATCGCCGAGCGCAGCCGCATCGAGGCAAAGCTCCGCGTCAGCAACGAGCGCCTCGACCTTGCCCTCAAGGGCACCAACGACGGCATCTGGGATTGGGATCTCGTCACCAGTCGCGTCTACTACTCCCCGCGCTGGAAGGAGATGCTCGGCTGCGCGAACGACGAGGTCGGCGACACCTTCGCCGAGTGGGAATTCCGTCTCCATCCCGAGGATCGCGCCCGCGCCCTCGCGACCGTCCAGGATTATCTTGCTCAAAAGATCGGCGCCTTCGAGCTCGAGCACCGCCTCCGGCACAAGGACGGCACCTACCGCTGGATTCTCTCCCGCGCCGTCGCCGTCCGCGATCCCTCCGGCAAGCCCCTCCGCATGGCCGGCTCCCATGTCGATCTCACCGAGCGCCGCTTCGCCGAGCAGGCCCTCCGCGAGAGCGAGTCGAAGCTCCGCGCCTTCATCACCAATGTCCCCGCCATCCTTTTTTCCATCGACCGCGCGGGTGTCATCACGATGGCAGAGGGCCTCGGCATGGAAGTCCTCAAGTTCGTCAAGGGCGGCATCGTCGGCCATTCCGTCGCCGAGTTGTACGGCGACGTGCCAGAGGTCATGGAGAGCGTGCGCCGCGCCCTCGCAGGCGAGGCGTTCTCCACCACCATGCAAATGCAGAACGTCTACTTCGAGGTCTCCTACACCCCCATGCATGCCGCCGATGGCGCGGTCACCGGCGTCATCGGCGTCGCCCACGATATCACCGAGCGACACAAGGCCGAGCAAGCCCTCGAGGTCAGCGACCGCCGCGTCCGCATCATCATCGAGAACGCCTACGACGCCTACGTCGCCATGGATCGCGAAGGCGCCATCGTCGATTGGAACCCCCAGGCCGAGCGCACCTTCGGCTGGCCCCGGCAGGAGGCCATCGGCAGGTCCCTCTCGGATACGATCATCCCCCCCCGCTTTCGCCAGCACCACCTCAACGGCCTCGTCCACTACCTCCACACCGGCGAGGGGCCAGTCCTCAATCGCCGCATCGAGATGCCCGCCCTCCACCGCGACGGCTCGGAGTTCCCCATCGAGATGACCATCAGCGCCATGCGCATCGAGGAGAGCGTCATCTTCAGCGCCTTCATCCACGATATCAGCGACCGCGTCCGCGCAAAGGAGGAGCTCGAGCGCACCGCCGCGGAGCTCCGCCGCTCGAACGCCGAGCTCGAGCAATTCGCCTACGTCGCCTCCCACGATCTCCAGGAGCCCCTCCGCATGGTCGCCAGCTACACCCAGTTGCTCGAGCGCCGCTACGCCGCCCACCTCGATCAGACCGCCAGGGATTTCATCGGCTACGCGGTCGATGGCGCCAAGCGCATGCAGCAGTTCATCACCGGTCTCCTCCGCTACTCCCGCGTCGGCACGGAGCCGCAAGTCCTCGAGGTGGTGAATCTCCAGGAGATGTTCGATGCCGCCCTCGCCAATCTCCGCATCGCCATCCAGGAGTCCGGGGCCAAGGTCGAGGCGCGCGCCCTCCCCGCCGTCCGCGGCGACCCCCGCCAGCTCACCCAGCTCTTCCAGAATCTCATCGGCAACGCCCTCAAGTTCCGCAAACCCGGCCAGCCGCCCCACATCCAGGTCTGGGCCGAGCCCGATGGCGATTTCTGGCGCATCGCCGTGCGGGACGATGGCATCGGCATGGACCCGCGCTTCTACGACCGCGTTTTCGTCATCTTCCAGCGCCTCCATACGCGGGATGAATACGAGGGCACAGGACTTGGTCTTGCCATCTGCAAGAAGATCGTAGAGCGTCATGGAGGCCGCATTTGGGTCGAGTCAAAGGAGGGAGAAGGTGCCACCTTCTTCTTCACCCTCCCAGCGGCGGCCCCGCATTCCCATGAATCCGTCCCAAGCTGACGTGCTCCTGGTCGAGGATAGCGCCGCCGAAGCGCGCCTGGCCCTCGAGGCGTTGCAGGAGACGCAGTTCCCCGTCCGCCTCCACGTCGCCTCGGATGGCGTTCAGGCCCTGGAATTCCTTCGCCGCCAGGGCCCCTACCATGCGGCGCCCCGTCCCGCCCTCGTCCTGCTCGACCTCAATCTCCCCCGCAAGGATGGCCGCGAAGTGCTCCGGGAGATCAAGTCGGACGACGACCTCCGCCGCATCCCTGTGGTCATCCTTACCACCTCCCAGGCACAGTCCGATATTCGCCGCGCTTACGAATTGGCTGCAAACTGCTATATTCAGAAACCACTCGAGCTCGACGGTTTCATCGAGATTGTGAAATCGATCCACCGTTACTGGCTCCAGATGGCGGAATTGCCAGCCTGACGCGCCCCCCGCTCCACCTCTCCGCCCCGCCCCCGCAAGCCATGTTTTCCCCGTCCCTGAGCGAACCCCTCGACCCTTCCCCCTCCGAGCTCCCCGTCCGCATCCTCCTCATCGAGGATAACACTGGCGATGCCCGCCTCTTCCAGGAGCTCCTCGCAGAGGCCAGGGCCCCCTTCACCATCGAGCACGTCCGCAAGCTCTCCGAGGCCCTCGACCGCCTCACCCACGGCGGCATCGATGTCGTGATGAGCGATCTCTCCCTGCCGGACAGCCACGGCCTCGATACCTTCGAGAAGTTGCACACCGCCGCCCCCCAGGTCCCCGTCATCGTCCTCAGCGGCCTCGATGATGAAACCCTCGCCGTCGAGACCGTCCAGCGCGGCGCCCAGGATTACCTCGTCAAGGGCCGCGCCGATACCCATTTGCTCGTCCGCTCCATCCGCTACGCCCTCAAGCGCATCGTCGCGGAGCGCGAGCTCGCGGAGGAGCGCAACCTCCTGCGCAGCGTCATCAACAACCTCCTCGACTCCATCTACGTCAAGGACGTCCGCGGCGTCTATCGCCTCGATAACTTCGCCCACATGCGCTCCATCGGCGCGGAGCATCCCGAGGATGTCGTCGGAAAAACCGTCTTCGACTTTTTCCACCACGATGCCGCCGTCCGCTTCCAGGCCGATGATCAAGCCGTGATCCGCAGCGGCAAGCCCATCGTCAACCGCCAGGAGCCCTTCATCCAGCCCGATGGCCAGAAGCACTGGCTCTCCACCACCAAGGTCCCGCTCCGCAACAAGGACGGCCAGATCATCGGCATCGTCGGCATCGGACGCGACATCACCGAGCGCAAGCGCTCCGAGGAGCAGCTCGCCCTCTACAACGAGGAGCTCCGCGAGAAGAACATGCAGCTCGAGGATGATCTCGACATGGCCAGCGAGGTCCAGCAGGCCTTTCTCCCCCAGCAGTTCCCCACCTTCCCCAAGGATGCCCCGCCCGAGGAGAGCGCCGTCTCCTTCTTCACCCGCTACCTGCCCACCGGCGCCGTTGGCGGCGATTTCTTCCACGTCCTGCCCCTCTCCAATACGGAGGCCGGCGTCTTCATCTGCGATGTCATGGGGCACGGCGTCCGCGCCGCATTGGTCACCGCCATCCAGCGCGCGCTCGTCGAGGATCTCGCCGGCCTCGGTGCACAGCCCGGCGAGTTCCTCACCCATATCAACCGCGCCCTCCTCTCCATCCTCCGCCGCACGCGCACCCCCATGTTCGCCTCCGCCTTCTACCTCTACCTCAATTCCGCCACCGGCGAGGTCCGCTACGCGAACGCCGGCCACCCCAAGCCCCTCCACCTTCGCCGGTCGGAGGGCCGCGTCGATGTCCTCTCCTCTAACGGCTCCCGCCCCGGCTCCGCCCTCGGCGTCTTCGAGCAGGCGATCTACAAGACTTTCGAGACTAGGGTAACGCCCGGCGACCTCCTCCTCATGTTCACCGACGGCATCTTCGAGGTCGAGGGGCCCGCCGGCGATTACTTCGATCAGCAGCGCCTCATCGCGGCCGTCGAGCGCCGCCTCAAGGCCCCCTCCGAGGAGCTCCTCGAGGGCCTCCTCGCCGAGACGAGGGACTATTCAGTCCATCACCAGTTTGGAGACGACGTTTGCCTCGTCGGCGTCGAGTTGGAGCACCTCCTCCCCGCCGCGCCGTCCGGCCCCCCCCCGGCATCTTGATCCGGCCCCCCCGCCCGCGCACCCTGCGCCCGCGGTGCGATAAGGAGTATGGAAGCTCCCCATTCATTGTCCTGCCGGGCAAATGCACTTCCCATTTGATTGGCAGCCCCATACGTTTGGTCTTTCGAAAGCATGCCTGAATTTGAACGGACGCGGACGGTCGAGATCCTCCTCGTGGAGGATAATCCTGGAGACGTGCGTCTTATGCGGGAGGCTTTTCGCGATATCTCCGCCCCGCACCATCTCAGCGTCGTCGGCACCGGCCGCGGCGCCATGCAATTCCTGCATCGGGAGGACGGCTACGCCGATGCCCCCCGCCCCGACCTCGTCCTGCTCGATCTCATGCTCCCGGACCTCCACGGCTTCAAAGTCCTCGCCGCCATCAAGAACGACCCGGTCCTGCGACGCATCCCAGCCGTCGTCTTCTCCGGCTCGCAAAAACGCGAGGAAGTGGCCGAGGCGTACAACCTCAACGCCAACTCCTACATTGCAAAGCCCGTCGACCTCGCCGATTTTATCAAGGTCGTAAAAGGCGTGGAGGAATTCTGGCTGACCGTGGTGAAACTCCCAAAGGACTGACAAGCAATGGCAGAGGAGATAATCAGAGTTCTGTTGGTCGAGGATAACGAGGAGCAGGCGGAGCTCCTCGAGAAGCTGCTCCTCAACTCCAACGACCCCCTCTTCGATGTCGTCCGCTTTTCCGCCCTGCGCCCCGCGCTCGATGCCCTCGATATCCCCGGCTTCCGGCTCGTCCTGCTCGATCTCTCGCTCCCGGACAGCGAGGGCCTCCGCACCTTCCAGCGCATGCAGGATCGCGCTTCGGACCTCGCCATCGTCGTCCTCACCGGCCTCGATGACGAGGCGCTCGCCGTCGAGACCGTCCAGCGCGGCGCCCAGGATTACCTGGTCAAGGGCCGCGTCGATGACCGCATCCTCGTCCGCTCCCTCCGTTATGCCCTCGAGCGCAAGAAGACCCAGTACGAGCTCAAACGCGCCCGCGATGACCTCGAGCGCCGCGTCGCCGACCGCACCGAAGAACTCCTCGGCGCCAACGAGAAGCTCCAGGTCGAGATCAAGGAGCGGAAACGCGCCGAAACCGCCCTCCTCGAGAGCAACCGCCAATTGGCCGATGCCCTCGAGAAGCTCCGCGAGACCCAGGAGCACGTCATCCAGCGCGAGCGCCTCCACGCACTCGGCCGCATGGCCAGCGGCATCGCTCACGATTTCAATAACGCCCTCGCCCCCATCGTCGGCTTCAGCGAGCTCCTCCTCCGCCAGCATGAGACCTTGCAGGACGCCGAGCGCGCCCGCGGCTACATCGATATGATCCACACCGCCGCGGAGGACAGCGCCAAGATTGTCGCACGCCTCCGCGAGTTCTACCGCTATCGCGAGGAGAACGACCTCTTCACCCCCGTCCTCCTCAACGACCTCATCCAGCAGGTCATCTCCCTCACCCAGCCCCGTTGGAAGGACCAGGCCCAGGCCAATGGCGTCCAGGTCACGATAAAGACCGATTTGCGGAACATCCCCACCATCTCAGGCAACGAGGCCGAGTTGCGCGAGATGCTCTTCAACATCGTCTTCAACGCCGTCGACGCCATCCCCGAGCGCGGCTCGCTGACTTTCCGCACCTCCATGCGCGATGGCGCCGCGCTCCTCCAGATCGTCGATACCGGTACCGGCATGACCGAGGACGTCCGCTCCCGCTGCCTCGAGCCCTTCTTCTCCACCAAGGATGAGCACGGCACCGGCCTCGGCCTTGGCATCGTCTACGGCATCGTCCGCCGCCACAATGGCGCCATCGATATCGACAGCGCGCCGGGGCAGGGGACCACCGTCTCCATCAGCCTCCCCCTTTACAAGGAGGACCGGGTCCCCGTACGTCCCCCGCCAGAGGGCATCATCGAGCGCCCCCTCCACATCCTCGTCGTCGAGGACGAGCCGCTCGTCCGCGAGGTCATCGAGGTCTACCTCCGCGAGGATAAGCACATCATCCAGACCGCCGCCAATGGCCGCGAGGGCCTTGAAAAATACAAGACCGGCACATTCGATATCGTCCTCACGGATCGCGCCATGCCCGAGGTCAATGGCGACGTCCTCGCCGCCGAGATCAAGACGATAAACCCCCGGCAGCCGGTCATCCTCCTCACCGGCTTTGGCGACCTCATGAGCGGCAGCGGGGAGAAACCCGAGGGCGTCGATATCGTCGTAGGCAAGCCCTTCACCCTCAATTCCTTGCGCCAGGCGATGACCCAGGCCATCCGCATGCGTAGCTAATTCTTGCGTCCCGTTGAGCCGGGCGTAGAATGTGCCACAGTGGTGGCCCCCAGTTCCCTGTCAACTACGCAACCGGTCAAAATTCTCCTCGTCGAGGATAATCCCGGCGATGCGCGCCTCATCTCCGAGCTCCTCGCCGCGCACACGGACCAGTTCCAATTGCAAGGCCAGGTCGACCGCCTCATCGATGCCGAGCACGCTGTGGAACACGACGGCGTCGATCTCGTCCTCCTCGATCTCAGCCTCCCGGATAGCAAGGGATTCGAGACCTTCGAGTGGCTTCTCTCCCGCGGCCACACCCTTCCCATTCTCGTCCTTAGCGGCATGGACGATGAGTCGCTCGCCCTCCGCATGGTCCACGCCGGCGCTCAGGATTACCTCGTAAAGGGAAAATTCGACGGCCCCCTCCTCATCCGCGCCATGCGCTATGCCATCGAGCGCAACAGCGCCGAGCAGGAGCTCGCCAAGGAGAAAAACCTCGTCCGCGCCCTCCTCGAGACGATGCCAGATTGCATCTACTTCAAGGACTGCGAGAGCCGTTTCGTCCGGGTCAATCCCGCCATGGTCAAGCTCTTCAATCTCGAGCGCCCCGAGGATGCCATCGGCAAGACCGACTTCGATTTCTTCCTCCCGGAGCACGCCGGGCAGGCCTTCGCCGATGAGCAGGAGATCCTCCGCACCGGCACGCCCATCCTCGGCAAGGTGGAAAAGGAAACCCTCCCCGATGGCCGCATCAGTTGGGCCCTCACCACCAAGCTCCCGCTTCTCGACCACGACGGCCGCATCATCGGCACCATGGGCATGTCCCGCGACATCACCCGCATGAAACAGATCGAGGACGAGCTCGCCGCCGAGCGCAACATGCTCCGCAGCGTCATCGAGAACATCCCCGACCCCATCTTCGTCAAGGACGCCGACGGCCGCTACCTCCTCGATAACGCCGCCCACTGGCGCTCCCTCGGCGTCCCCACGCGCGAGGATGTCATCGGCCACAAATCCTCCGACTTCTTCCCCCCCGAGGAGGCGGCCGCCTTCAAGTATGATGACGACCGCGTCATCGCCAGCGGCCAGCCCATGGAGAACCACGAGGAGTGCGTCCTCGACGCGAACGGCCGCCGCCGCTGGCTCCTCACCACCAAAGCCCCCATCTTTTACCCCCAGACCGGCCAGGTCGAGCGCCTCGTCTGCATCCGCCGCGACATCACCCAGATGAAGGAGGCCGAGGAAAAACTCCGGGCCGCCAATGCCGAATTATCCCTCGCCCTTTCGAATTTGAAGGAAGCCAGCGAGCAGCTTAGGTCCATTCAGCTTCAACTGATCGAAGCAGAGAAGATGAAAAGCATCGGCAGACTCGCCGCCGGCGTCGCCCACGAGGTCAAGAACCCCCTCGCCATCATCACCATGGGCGTCGATTACCTCGAGAGCGTCGGCCCCGGCGCCGAGAACACCACCGAGATCCTCACCGAGATGCGCGGCGCCGTCCACCGCGCCGATAACGTCATCCGCGGCCTCCTCGATTTTTCCGCTCCGCGGCAATTGGAAGTCTCGGAGGAGAGCCTCACCGATATCCTCCTCCACGCCCTCATGCTCGTGCGCGGCGAGATGAGCGGCCAGGATTACAAGCTCGTCACCGACATCGCGCCCGCTCTCCCCCCCCTCCGCCTCGACCGCATGAAAGTCGAGCAGGTATTCGTCAACCTAATGACCAACGCCATCCATGCCATGGAGCACGGCGGCACCCTCACCGTCCGCGCCTTTGCCCAGCAGATCACCGGCGTCGGCGCCAATGTCAGCGGCAGCGCCTCCGAGGCCTTCCACGCCGGCGATCAGGTCGTCGTCGCGGAGATCGATGACACCGGCTCCGGCATCCCAGAGGCCAAGCTCTCGAAAATCTTCGATCCCTTCTTCACCACCAAACCCACCGGCAAGGGCACCGGCCTCGGCCTCACCGTCACCAGGACCATCATCGATCTCCATGGCGGCACCATCGAAATCAACAATCGCCCCGAGGGCGGCGCACGCGCTACCGTGATGTTCAAAGTTTAGAACCTACTCGTGGAAACCCAACCCAAACGCATCCTGATCGTCGACGACGAGGCCGGCTTCACCCGCCTTCTCAAACTCACCCTCGAGGGCACCAAGCGCTACATCGTCAAGGAGGAGAACGACGGCTCCCAGGCCATCATGGTCGCACGCCAGTTCCGTCCCGATCTCGTCCTCCTCGACATCGTCATGCCCAAGATGGATGGCGGCGATGTCGCCCGCCAGATCTCCGGCGATCCCCTCCTCAAGAGCGTGAAGATCATCTTCCTCACCGCCATCGTCTCGCAAAAGGAAGCCCACGCCGGCGGCATCGGCGGCTTCCCCTTCATGGCCAAGCCCGTCAGCCTCGCCGCCCTCACAGAGATGATCGAGGCCACCCTCAAGCCCGAGTAGCTCTTCAATAAAGCCTCGTCATTTGCCGCTCGGATTTCAGAATCCGCTCCCATGACCAAACGGCTTACACGCGTTGCCCCCCTCCAGCTTGGCATTGTCCTGGGAGTGCTTTACGGCCTCATTTCCCTCATCTTCGTCCCGTTCATCTTTCTGATGGCCTTGATCCCCTCGACAGGCCCCTCATCACAATAATTTCACCCCCGTCGTCGGCGCCCTCCTCGCCATCTTCGTCCCCATCGCATACGCCATCATGGGCTTCATCGGCGGCATCATCGTCGCCTTCGTTTACAACCTCGTCGCCAGCTTCACCGGCGGCATCGAGTTCACCTTCGCCGACGTCCCGTAGCCCGCCCTACCCCCCCTCCGGCTCAGACCGCGCCCGATCCTCAAACCGCGTGAACTCCTTCAGGAACGTCAGCGGCACATCCCCCACCGGCCCGTTGCGCTGCTTCGCGATGATCAACGTCGCCTTCCCCTCCGCCTCCTGCTTCTCCTCGTCGGAGTCCGCATAATACTCCTCCCGCACCAGCAGCGCCACGATGTCCGCGTCCTGCTCGATCGACCCCGATTCCCGCAAATCGCTCAGCCGCGGCCGCCCCTTGCTGTCCCCCGATCGGTTCTCCGGGTTCCGGTTCAACTGCGCCAGCACGATGATAGGGATCGCCAGCTCCTTCGCCAGCGCCTTCACCCCCGAGGAAATCTCCGCGATCTCCAGTTGCCGGTTATCCTGCGCCCGCCGCGAGGTCGACCGCAGCAATTGCAGGTAATCGATCACGATCAACTGGATATCCTGCTGCGTCTTCAGCCGCCGCGCCTTCGCCCGCAGCTCCAGGATGCTCAGCCCCGCCGTATCGTCGATGAAGATCCGGCTCTCAGCCAGCTTCGATGCCGCCGCCGTCAGGTTCGGGAAATCCCGCTCCGAGAGAAACCCGTCCCGCACCCGCTGCAGGTTCACCCGCGCCCGCGAGCACAGCAGCCGCTGCACCAGTTGCTGGCTGCTCATTTCCAGTGAAAAAATCGCCACCGGCATCTTGTGATCCACCGCCACGTGCTCCGCGATGTTCATCGCCAGCGCCGTCTTGCCCATGCTCGGCCGCGCCGCGATCACAAACATCTCCGCCGCGTGCAGCCCGTCCGTCATCTTGTCCAGCTCGCTGTATCCAGTCGGCAGCCCCGTGATGCTCCCCCGCCGCTCGTACAATTTCTCGATCGACTCGATCGCCTCCATCACCTGGTCCTTCATCGACAGCGATTTCGTCTGGAACCGCTCCCGCGCGATCTTGTTGATGTGCTGCTCCACCTCGTCCAGCAGCGTCGGCACATTATCCTGCTCGTCATACGAGCGCGCCGCATACTCCGTGCAAGTCGTGATCACCTGCCGCAGCGTCCATTTCTCCTGCAGGATCTCGATGTAATACGCCGCGTTCGCCGCCGTCGGGATGAACGTGAACAGCTCCGTGATGACCGCCGCCCCTCCCACCTGGTCCAGTTGGTTCCGGTCCCGCAGCACCTGCGTCAGCGTGATGAAATCGATCGCCTTCGCCGCGTTCCACAGCTCCAGCAGCACCGCGAATATCTCCGCGTGCGACGGGACATGGAAGCACTCCGCGGAGATTCCCCGCTCCACGCACAGCCCCCCCACTTCCCGCGGATTCAGCAGAAGGGAGCAGAGCACCCCCCGCTCCGCATCCGGGCTTTGTGGTAATAACCGGTGGATATCCGGTAAATAAGTCACCTTCCCCCGCAGGTCGCCGTCGGGGCGATACCCAGCCTTTGAGCCCGGCTTGCCAGTGGAAACACTGGTGCCTTCCATGAATCCGGGTCTCTACTTCGTGTGCCGCGCCTTGGCCTTCGAGCGGAACCCGTGTTCCCCCTGGTCCGCTTCCGCCGCCGCCGCGCCCTCCGCGGGCCCTTCCTGCTTGGATGACGATTTTACATTGAGATTCAGCTTCGCCACCACGTCGTGGTGCAGCTTGATCTCCACCTCGTGCGCGCCCGTTTCCTTGATCGGCCGCTCCAGCACGATCCGGTGCCGCTCCACTTCCAGCCCGCCCAGTTCCCCCTTCAGCCGGTCCGCGATATCCTTGGCCGTGATGGATCCGAACGCCTTGCCCGTCTCGCCCGTCTCCAGCACCAGCGTGATCTTCAGCTTGTTGATCTTGCGCGCCAGCTCTTCCGCCTCGTTCAGCTCCCGCGCTTCACGTTCCGCGCGCTTCGCCTTCAATTGATTCAATTGCTTCAGCGTCGCAGGCGTGACCTCGAACGCCTTCCCCCGCGGGATCAGGAAATTGCGGGCGTACCCCGGCTTCACTTTGACCACGTCAGCTTCCGAGCCGAGGCCGGCAATCGGTTCTGTCAGGATTACTTGGGTATTCGCCATATCTCGTAAAAAAAAGGTGTGCCGTCAAAAAAGGGACCCACAGGGTCCCGAACTTGTCTTTCTACGTCCCCAGCCCCCGCCTGTCAACGCCCGAAGGCAAAAAAGCGGGGGCGCGCCGGGCCATCCTTGCATGGCCCCGCGCCACCCCCGCCCTGCGCTTTTTCCTCTCTTAGTGCGCCACAGGCACCAGGGCTTCGGCGATTTCCGTCAGCAGTTCGTCCGCCTCCCCCTCCTCGTCCAGCGTCTCCTGCAGCAGCTCCGCCGCCTCCTGCTCCCCCAGCCGCTGCGCAAGCGAGCGCGCCGTCCCATAGCCCGCCATCTCATAATGCTCCACCCGCTGCGCCGCCCCGATCAACCCGGAGTCCCGCACCACCGGGTCCCCCTCCGCCTTGATCATTTGCGACCCTTCCTTCACCAGCCCCTCCATCGCCTGGCACGTCTCTCCAGTGGGTTTCTCATCCAGCGCCTCAAAGATCTCCTCCAGCCGGGCCGCATGCCCCTTCGTCTGCTCGAGGTGATCCAGAAACGCCTGCTTCAGGTGATTGTCGGACGCCGCCGCCGCCATCTTCGGCAGCGCGGATATCAGTTGGGTTTCAGCACTGTATAGGTCCCGTAGCTCCTCTAGGTAGAGGTCGCGCAGGGATTCAAGTTTAAGCGAAGTAAATCTCATAGTGCCTGTGTTTCGACTCTCCCGCTCCCGCAGGCTGTGTCGCCCCCCATTCTCCCCGCCCCTCGCTATTTATCTGACCCGCTTCTCAGGCAATCGCCTAATACCGTAAACCCCACCCCCCGTGCCCATTCCTTCGCCTCGAAGAATATCTCCAATCCGCCCCAAAAAATCCCCTCCGTCGATCCCACCCCCCCGGCGCAAAGAAACTTACCGCAACCTCCGGGGTTCAAGCGCTATACTCACCCCCCGCATGAAAACATCCCTCGTTTCCTCGCTCCTCATCGTCACCCTCGCCGCCGCCGCCATTGCCGCGCCGGATGCCGCCCCCTTCATCAACAAGCAGATCAGGGAGTTGAATCAAAAAGTCGATTCCGACCTCGCCTCCGGCGCCCTCACCCAGGCCGATGGCGACGAGTTGAAACGCCAGATCAGCGGCGTCCAAAACCTCGAGCGCAGCGAGCCCAGCCTCACCCCCGCCACCCGCCGCGACATGCGCGAGAAGCTCTCCGCGATCACCAAGGACCTCGAGCGCAAGGAAGCCCAATCCAAAGCCCTCGCCTCCCCCAGCCCCTCCGCCACTCCGTGATCCCCTCGCCGGGCTACGACGACATTCGCTAGTCAAATAACTCGCTGTGACTGCCCATCCGCACCAGGCGCAACTCGTCGCGCGTCTGCGCATAGATAAGAAGCAGATCAGGTTTAAGATGGCATTCGCGGCACCCGGCCTAGCCCCCTTTTGAGCCGATGACCCCGGAACTTCGCTTCCAGCGTCTCGCCCCCGGAAAGTTGGTCGATGACGCCGGCGAGCCAACCGGTCCATACCGCGGTCGCCGGACCGCTTTTTGTAGTCCCGTTTGAATTGGCTCGTGTGGACGATCGCGCGGATCAAGACTCAAGACTTGAGAGCCTTCATTAGTTGCCCCGCCGATTTGTACCGGCCGCCCTTCCCCGTATTCTCAATCAGAGCCGCCTTCGTTTCCGCATTCGGGATGCGCTCGGCATAACGCTGCTCGATTTCCTCCACGCTCGCATTGCTCAGGTCCAGCCTCTGCCGCACGGTCAGCGGGAAGGGGATGCCCTCCTGAATTCCAACCTGGCTCAAAAACATGCTCACGGCCTCACCCACCGAGATGCCCAGCTTCGCAAGCACGGCCTCCGCCGTTTTCTTCTGCCGCGCATCCACACGGGTTCGCAGGATCAAGGTCTTTGCCATGGCACAATCTTACCACAATTGTGTCGCGACGCCATGAATTTCCACTTCGCCCCGCTGCGATCACGCCACCTGCTCGATCGCCATCGCCAGGTTGTCCCGCGTCACCGGCTTCGAGAGCAATATATCCACCCCCGGCGGCCGCTCCCCGTCCGGCAGCAGCATCGCCCCGTACCCCGTCAGCATGATGACCGGTATCTCCGCGATGATCTGCCGCGCCGCCTCCACCAGCGCGATCCCATTGAGTTGCGGCATCGAGAGGTCCGTGACGATCAGGTCAAACGGCGCCTCGTGGAAAATCTGCAGCGCCGCATTCCCGTCCGCCGCTGATTCGACAATGTGCCCCATCGATTCCATCTGTAGCGCGATCAACTGCCGCAGCCGCTCGTCATCCTCCGCCAGCAGGATCCGCAGCGGGCGCGTCATCACCAGCGATTGCCGCGGCCTCGCCGCCTGCGCCGTTGCGTTTTGTTGCGGCAGAAAAATCCGGAACAGCGTCCCTTCGCCCAATTGGCTCTTCACCTCGATCTCCCCCGCATGCCGGCGCACGATCCCATGCACCATCGCCAGCCCCAGCCCCGTGCCCGTCTCCCCCTTGGTCGTATAAAATGGGTCCATGCACCGCGTCCGCACCTCCTCGGTCATCCCCGTCCCCGTATCCCGCACCATCAGCTCCACCCCTCCCTCCGCCCGCCGCAGCATCACCCCCAGCTCCCCCCCGTTCGGCATCGCGTCCACCGCGTTGATGATCAGATGGAACAGCGCCTCCCGCATCTCCGAGGCGTTGCAAGGCAGCAGGTCCACCCGCTCCGTCTCCAGCCCCAGCCGGATGTCCTTGCCCACGTCCCGCGCCGCGTTCTGCCACTTCGGCTTCGCGAGTTGCACCGCATCCTCGACCAGCCTCTTCAAATCCGTCGGCATGAACAAATCATCGTCATGCTTCGGCCGGCAGAAGTAATGCAACCGCGAGATCAATTGCGCCGCCTCCTGCAGCACCGCCTGCATCGTCCCGACGTGCGTGTTGAGCGCCGATTCCACTCCCGCCGTCTCCCGCGCCATCACATCCGTCAGGCTCATCAGTATCATCAACACATTGTTGAAATCATGCACCACGCCCCCCGCCATCTCGCTGAAGGCATGCAGCCGCTGCTCCCGGATCGCCTGCCGCTGCGTCTCCCGCAATTCATCCAGCGCCGCCTCCAGCTCCTGCGTCCGCTCCGTCACCCGCCGCTCCAGCAGCCGGTTCTGCTCCCGCAGCCCGATGTGCAGAAACCGCGTCCGCAGCAAATTCTGAACACGCAGCCGCAGCTCCGTCGACCCGAACGGCTTTGCCAGGAAATCGCTCGCCCCCGCCGTCAGCGCATTGCGCCGCGTCGATTCAGCCGGGTCCGCCGTGATCACGATCACCGGCAGTTGCTCGTCCGGCGGCACTTGCTTCCGCAATTCCGCGAGCACCTCAAAGCCGTTCATCAGCGGCATGGATAGATCCAGCAGCACGATATCTGGCCGGTAATCGTGGAATGCCTGCAAAGCATCGCGCGGGTCATTGACGATCAGCACCTCGTCCTGCCCGGCGGCGGCGAGGCTTATCTCAATCGCGCTCGCGCTTACCGGCTCGTCATCGATGATGAGAAACCGTGCGTTCTTCAGGTAGTTTTCGAAGGCATCAATCACAACTGGGGTAATCTTCACGCCTGGCGGCATCCGGGCGCGGCCGCTGCCAATCCGGCGCCCCCTCGTCGATTCTCACTATCGCCCCACGCCTTGCGAGAGCACCGGGCGGAGGAGGGAGGCGGCGGGGGCGAAAGGCGGTCATGGCGCTGAGGCCTGACCTCAGGGAGCATATTGCGGGCCATGCGGCTGGCCCGGAGCAGGTTAAGAAGGTCGTGTCCCATCGCAGGGAGGTCTGCGCCCTGGGGCGGCGCAAAACGGCTCGTTACGGCGCCGCCCGCCGGCGGAAGAGCGGCCCCGTGTCCGCCAGGTTCAGCGTCGCAAGGTCCAGCCCTTCGTCCGGCGCCCTCGTATGCGCCGCCACCAATTGCACCCCGATCCGCGCCACCGTATCCTGCGCAAAATATTTCACCGAGCCCACCCCCAGCTCCGAGGCAAACACAATCGCCAGAAACCCGAAATCCCTCACGCTCACAATCAGCAAACTATGTTCCTCCCCCTCCTGGTACAGGCTCGTCACCGGGTGATCGTCGATGATCTTCGCAATTGCCTGCGTCGCCGCGAAGTTATTCGCCGCCAGCGCCCCCAGCGTCGTCGTATCCAGCTCTCCCGCCTCCCCCTGCTGCGTCACGATAAACCCCCCGCAATCGATGAACAGCGCCAGCCGCGCCCCGCTCACCGCGACAAACTCCCCCAGCGCCGTGTCGACCACGGCGATATCCTCGTTGATAAGGAGCGGCAGGGTAAACATACAGTCGTGCGCCGGTCTGGGGGGCTGTTCAGGCCGCCTTGCGCCCGGACTCGGTCAATAATTTGTGGAGCAACATTCGCGTGATCATGTTGAGCGTCTCAAACACCCCTTCTCCCTTCACAGCCGAGCTCGAGAAGGACGGCACCTGGATGTCCCGGTTATTGAGCAGGAAATCGAGGTACTCAGCCGGCGCCGCGTTCGGCAGGTCCCGCTTATTGTACTGCAGCACGTACGGGATATTGATCAGGTTCTGGTTCAGTGTCTCCAGGTTCTGGATCATGTTTGCGAACGTCTGCACGTTCTCCTCCATCTTCTCGTACTGCGAGTCCGCCACGAACACCAGCCCGTCCACCCCCCGCAGCACCAGTTGCCGCGTCGTATTGTAGATGACCTGCCCCGGCACCGTGAACAGTTGGAACTTCGTCTTGTACCCCCGTACCACCGTCGTCTCCAGCGGCAGGAAGTCGAAGAAAAGCGTCCGGTCGCTATTGGTCGCCAGCGAGGTCAATTTCCCCTTCGCCTCCGGTGCCGCCTCCACCTCCGCGTGCACTTTCTCCAGGTTCGTCGTCTTCCCCCCCTGCGGCGGTCCGTAATAGACGATCTTCAGTTGGATTTCTTTGGTAGCTTGATTGATCAGGGCCATGGTTTCAAAGTGCGCGTGGTTGCAGAGATGCGGAAAATCGGGCCAGTTCCGAGCGGGGGAGGGGAGTATCGCGCGGCGTCAACACCCCCAGGTACAGCTTGCCCGTCTTGCAAATGTGCACGCTCGTTCCGCCTCCCAGGTGGATATCGATCGCCTCCGGCAGCCCCAGCTTCGCCATATCGGCGTACTTCGTCAGTTGCGCGAATACCGTCGGCGCGAAGGCCGCGAGCACATTCTCATTGGACGCCCGCACATCCCCCACCACCAGCAGCCCGTCCGCCGTCGCGATAAAAGCCCCCGACACCCCTTCCAGCTTGCGAAGCTCCTCCACCACTTGCGCCGGTGTGCTCGCCGCCGCTTCATTCCGTGCAGGTGCCATTGCCTCGCACGCCTCCGGCTCTGCCGCCACAGCCTGCGGCGCGATCATGGGCTCGGCCTGAGCCGCGACCGGCGCAGGCGCCGCTATTTCCGCCGCCACCGGTTCCGTCTTCCCGAATACATCCGGGATGCGCGCATCCACCTCCACCTGTTTGCGCCCCACCGGCGCCTTGCGCGCCGCCAGGAAGATCGGCACCACCGTCGCCAGCGGCAATTCAACGTCCAAACCCTCAACGCCCGCAGCCAGTTCCGCGTCGCACCATTCGCGCAGCCGGTTCCATTTAAAAATCAGCCTCCCCGTCCGCATCCGCGTTTCGAATTCCCCCATCGGGATCCGGAACACCGCCGTCTCCGGCACCGATCCATTGAGCGCCTCGCGAATCTCGGCCGGCAGCCCCTCCCGTGTCGCCGCCAAGGGCACCTCCAGACAATCCGGCATCCCCGTTGGCACATCCGCAACAGATGCTCTCTTCTCAGGCGCTGCCACAGGCGGCTCCGGCGCCGCGACAGCCTGCTCCGGCGCCACCGCCGCGCTCATAACCGGTTCAGGCGCCACTACAGCCGGCGCCTTCTCCTGCTCCGGCATCCGCAGTTTCCGCTCCGATTCCGCCGTGGCTGCGGGCACGGGCGTCGCCGCGGCTTCCTTCCCATTGCCATTCGCCTTTGCCGGCACCGCCTTCTTTATTCCTTTCGCCTTCGCCTCCGGCTCCGCTTCCTCGTACGTCGGCCTGCGCGGCGTGTACCATCCCTCCGCTGCCGCCGCGCGCACCGGGCTCGCCTGCCCGGTCTTGGTAAAGATCGACGGGATGTTAGCCGGCACCGCCGGCTGCTTCTGCTCCGCGCGCCGGGGCGGCGCCACCTGCCGCAAGATCGTCGCAAGCGGCAGCAGCACCTTCGCATCCGCCGCCGCTCCCTCCGCGTGAAAGAAAACCTCCGGCGTCACCGCCCGCAATTCCGCGAAAGTGATTCGCACCGCCCCCGCCGCCAGATGCGGCACGATCAGCTCCTTCGGGATGTAAACCTGCACATGCTCCGACGGCTGTTTTCGCAACGCCCCCTTCAATTCCTCCGGAAAAAGATCCGTGATCGATTTCAGCGGAATGCACACCCCATCCTCCGGACGCTTCGCCTCCCGGGCCCGCGCCGCCGTCGTATCCGCTTGGCCCGCCGCGGGTTGCAAAGGTGCGGCCGGCGGGGGCGCCAATACGCCCGTCGCCGAGGCGTCCGCCTCATGCGCGCGGCGCCTGAAAAGATTTCGCAGGAAGGTCACGATTGGTCCGGTTCTGGCACTGTTCCGGCTTCAAAACACGGTGCCGAAGTTATGCCTCTGTCAGCACAATCCTGGTCTCCGTTGGAAGCCACCTCTCAAGAATCAGCAGGTTGCGCGCCATTGCCCACAGCGGATACTGGCCCCGCCGCGACCCTCCCTCCCGCCACCCCCAGGATTCTCATCCTCGATGACGATGCCGGCCTCCTCGACGCCTACTCCCGCATCCTCTCGCGCCTCCCCAGCCGCCCGGAGGTTCGCACCGCCACCTGCGCCACCCGCGCCATGGCCCTTCTCGATGCGGAGTCCTTCGCACTCCTGATAACAGATCTCCGCATGCCCAAGATCGACGGCTTCCAGGTCCTCCTCAGCGCCCGCCGCCGCTTTCCCACCTTGAAGACGGTCGCCATGACCTCCATGAGCGACCAGCAATACCGCGCCCGCGCCTACGCCTCCGGCATCGATTTTTATACCGAGAAACCGAGCACCCCCAATGAGATCCGCCTCTTTGGCGAGTGCATCGATGCCCTCCTCGCCCACGGCGTCAATGGCGGCGGCTTCCGCGGCATCCAGAGCAAGAGCCTCATGGACCTCATTCAGATCGAGTGCCTCTCCCACAATTCCTCCGTCCTCCGCATCACCCGCGGCCCGATCGAGGGGCGCGTCTGGATCCATGGCGGCGCCGTCATCGACGCAGAGCTCCAGGACCTCAATGGCGAGGACGCCTTCAAGCAAATCTTCTCCTGGAAGACCGGCCACTTCGAGATCCTCCCGGATGAGCCCCTCCACCCCCGCACCATCTACACCTCCTACGAGAGCCTCCTCCTCGATAGCGCCCAATGCGCCGACGAATCCGCCGCCGGCGCCGGCGACCCCGCCGATGGCCCCCACCACGCCCCTCGCATGAGCCAGGCCCTCCTCCCCCTCTCGGGTGTGCGCGGCGTCGAGTCCCTCCTTCTCACCTCCGCCACCGGCCAGCGCGAATCGTGGGGCATCGAGAATCCCGAGGCATTCGCCGCTTGGACCCAGTCCGTCCTCGGCGAGTTCCAGGCCCTTGGCGCCATGCTCAGCGCCGGCCCCCTCAAGGCGATCGAGGCCCTCGGCCCCGTGCGCGGCGTCGTTCTCCTTTCCCAGGGTGGCCGCCAGCTCATGGCCGGCGTCGACCGCAAGCTCAACCCCCGTCTCATCCGCACCGCCGCCAGGGAGCTCGCTACCTACATGGACGTCTGATGAAAGCCCCGCGCACATCTCCAGCCATCGCTCCCGCCCGCTTTCCCCATGGCAGCTTCACCGTCTCCGCCGGCGGCGCCATTGTCGTCTCCACGCTCTCCGCCCGTTTTCCTCGCGAGCGCATGGAGGCCATCGGCAAGGCCGTTCTCTCCGCGCTCGCTTCCGCCCGCGGCCTCGGCACCCCGTTTACTGAGTTGGCCGCCGAGTTCGCCGGCCTCGAAATCCGCGCCCGCGATCTCGCCGGCGGCGCCATCGTTTTCGTCACCCCGCAGGAATACTAAGGACCATGAAAGACATCGAGACCACCATCAGCCTTGTTGAGAATTATACCGAGTGCTGGAAACAATTTCACCATTATCTCCAGCTCGTGCGGGGGAAGAAATTCGAGGCCGAGGACGAGTCCCAGTTCCTCGAGCTCAAGAGCGTCCTCGCCCAGCAATTCGAGCTCGTCTTCGCCGCCGTCGAGTGCAAGTCCCCCACCCGTGAGGAGGTCCACAAGCTCCTCACCGAGGCCCCATCCCTCAAGTACCTCACCGAGATGGACACCGATGCCGTCCGCATGGCCGAGGCCCGCTGGCACAAGATATACATCTCTCTCCAGTCCATCCTCGGCCAGCTCAAGGTCCAGCAGGGCAAGCCCAGGACCGACGCCTCCCCCAGCGGCTGGACCTTCTTCCGCCGCGCCAGCGCCTGATCTTTTCCCAGTTCCCGCCGCCCCCTCAGGGCGACCCTGGTCCTGCCCGTGGAATCATCTCCCGGCAACCCTCCCCCCCTTTGCGCACTTTGCGCCCTTCTGTAAAAAAATCCCCCTCCCACCCTCCGTACCCGTGCTAAAATCTATTCGCGCTCTCCCCCGGACCGCGTAAATTCCCTCGGTGAAAAACTTGTTTGTATTCCTCCTCGTAGTGGCCGGGGCGGGTCTCTTCTTCCATGACAAGCAGCAGACCGCCGCATTGGCAAAAGCGCAGCAGGACAACGACGCCCTCAACCAGCAACTCACCGACAAAACCTCCGCATTGACCACCGCCCAGGCCAGGCTTCAGCAGTTGACATTTTCCCAGGGGATGGGCTCCGCTTTGCAATCCCCGGCGCAGCCGCCGGGCCCCCCTGCCGCAAAGCCCAGTCAGTGGAGCGGCGATTCAAGCTCCCTCGACCGTCCTGCCTATCGCGAGGGCGGCGGCACTCGGTAGCCCCACTCATTCCCGTCCGCGTGCCCCCTTTTCAAGATCCATTCCGTTTTCACATACCTATGAAGTTTCAGCTCCCAAAATCCGTCCTCCCCGTCTTCCTCGCACTCCTCCTCCCCCTGGCATCCGCACACGCCGCCGACGCCCCTCCCTACACCGGCGGCAACTGGACCCTCCTCGATTCCCAAAAAGCCCTCGCCGCCGCCGCAGGCATCACCCCTGCCAAATACCCCGATTGCGACGAAGCCACCGTCGAGGAGAAGAACGTCGACGCCTACCAACCCGATGGCACCGCGCAAAACCAGGACGAGGCCTTCCTCAAGGTCCTTACCGAGAAAGGCAAGACCGACCGCCGCACGCTCGTCCTCGGTTTTCTCCTCCCTTATTATAAAGCCGAGGTCGTGAAGCTCGAGGTCGTCCGCCCCACCGGCGAGGTCATCCCCGTCGATGTCGCCGCGAACTCCACCGTCACCATCGACGACAGCCAGATGGAGGAGAACATCTACGACCCCAACAGCAAGGTCCTCCTCGTCAATATCCCCGACCTCGAGGTCGGCGACGTCGTCCATTGGATCACCCGCACCACCACCCTTCGCCCCATCATCCCCGGCGAGTTCTCCGATGAGAACCTCTTCGAGGGCGCAGGCTACGTCCGCCACGTCGTTTACGAGTGCCACGCCCCACTCTCAAAGCCCCTCAGGAAAATCGTCCTTAAGGACAAGGTCGCCGGCACGGTCAAGTACACCACCCAGCCCGGCGAGAATCAGACCCTCATCCATCGCTGGGAGGTCTCGAATGTCCCCCGCATGTTCGATGAGCCCTCCATGCCCCCCTACGAGAACGTCCTCCAGCGCGTCCTCGTGAGCACCATCCCGGATTGGCGCGACGTCTCCAAGTGGTACTGGACCCTCAGCCAGCCCCATCTCGAGGCCACTTCTCCCGAGCTCAAGAAAACCGTCGCCACCCTCACCGCCGGCGCCACGACAGATATGGACAAGATGAAGGCCCTCTTCTACTTCGTCTCCGCAAAAATCCGCTACATGGGCCTCACCCCGGAGAAAGACCGCCCCGGCTACGAGCCCCACGATGTCTCCCTCACCCTCGCCAAGCAATACGGTGTCTGCCGCGACAAGGCCGCCCTCCTCGTCTCGATGCTCCGCGCCGCCGGCCTCAACGCCTACCCCGTCCTCACCAATGTCGGCTCCCGCAAGGACGAGGAGGTTCCCGACCCCGATTTCAACCACGCCATCGTCGGCGTCGAGACGGAGAAAGGCCACTACGTACTCCTCGATCCCACCGACCAGCACGCCCGCGATCTCCAGCCCTGGTACGATGGCAACCAGAGCTACCTCGTCGCCCGCCCGGAGGGCGACATCATCCGCGTCAGCTCATTCGCTTCCCCGGATGATAACCTCATGCGCATCGAGACCTCCGGCTCCCTCTCCGCCACCGGCCGCCTCGAGGCAAAGTCGGTCCTCAGCTTCGATGGCGCCAATGACGACATCTATCGCAACGAATTCTCCGCCTTGAAACCCGACGACCTCCGCCGCTTCTTCGCCGAGCACTTGAAACGCGCCATCCCCAACGCCCGCCTCAAGTCCCTCACTGTCACCCCGGACAACATGCTCGACGTCTCACAGCCCATCAAAGCCGAGATCGAGTTCACCGTCGACGACATCATCGCCTCCGGCCACGGCAAGTCCGTGATGAGCGTCCCGTGGATCGGCAATTACTTCGGCCTCGTCAACCAGACCCTCGAGGGCACCAGCCTCGACAAGCGCAAGTACCCCATGCGCACCCGCGTCGCCTCCGGCCTCGATGAGCGCATCTCCATCGCCCTCACCGGCGATTTCGCCACCCTCGAGTCCATCCCCGTCTGCCCCTCCGTCGAGGGCCCGGCCATCACCTATCACCAGTCCTTTGGCGAGAGCAACGGCACCCTCTCCTGCTCCCGCTCCCTCAAGCTCAACGAAGTCGAGATCGCCCCCGCTCAGTACGCCCAGCTCAAACAAACCCTCAAGGACATGGGCTGCGACGCCAGGAAATCCCCCGTCCTCGCCCTCGCCCCTTCCTCCGGCGCCGTTCCCGCCATCGCCGAGGATTCCCCCGCCGCGCCTCCCGTCGGCTCCAATTCTGTCATCCTCGATAGCGAGAAGGAACTCGACGTCACCGATGCCCACAGTGCCGTCTACCACGTCAGGTTCTCCAAGCGCATCCTCACCTACGCCGGCAAGATCAAGGAAGCCGAGATCAAGTTCCCCTTCAACCCCGCCTGCCAGGAGGCCAATTTCATCAAGGGCGTCGTAATCTCAAAATCCGGCCAGCGCCAGGAAATCTCCAAGGGCGAGATGAACGTGATGGACGCCGATAACAGCGCCTCCGCCAAGCGCTACACCGGCGGCAAGATCTTCGTCGCCAATCTCCCCGGCGTCGATATCGGCTCGACCATCGAGGTCGAGTTCGAGATTCGCATGAAGAACATGCCCTTCATCGGCGGCTTCGAGCCCTTCCAGTTGCCCGACGATCTTCAGAAAAAGAGCTTCCGCCTCACCACTCCTCCCGGTCTCCAGGTTCAGAAGATGGTCACCGGCGGCCTCCCCCTCGACCTCGAGGTTCTCACCGGCTCCGGCGGCGCACAGAGCTTCACCTGGCTGGCCAGGGATATCCCCGCCCTCCCCGCCGAGGAGGCCCTGCCGCCCGATTGGATTTACAAGCGCGGCGTCAACTACTTCATCGGCGATTTCAACGCCTACCTCAAGGACCTCAACGGCACCCTCCAGGATCGCTCGAAGTCTTGCGCCAAGGCCAGTGACCTCGCCGTCCGCCTCTCCGCCCGCACCAAGACCAAGCTCGATACCGTCAAGGCCATCCGCGATTACGTCGCCCGCTCCATCCGCCTCGCCGGCCCCACTTTCACCGATCTCCCGCTCAGCGAGCTCTCGAAGGCCGATACCACCCTCGCCGATGGCTACGGCCATGCCGCCGACCGTGCCATCCTTCTTGACGCCATGCTCACCGCCGCCGGCTTCCAGCCCAGCTTCGTCCTCGCCTCGGAGCTTCCCGCCACCGATGGCATCCGCGCCGTCAGCACCTCCTTCCCGCTGCCGGTCAGCTTCGATACCCCGCTCGTCAAGGTCACCGTCGATGGCCGGGACATTTTTCTCAACGATACCGATCAATACTCCCAGCTCGGGTCCACCTCCCACGACGATCGCCTCGGCATCGATCTCGCCACCCAGGCCCCCGAGGTCATCGCCGCCGCCAGGGATTGCCAGGACAGGGTCGAGACCAATTACTCCCTCTCCTTCGGCGCGCACGGCAAGCTCCAGATGGAAGTCCGCAAACACTACTTCGGCAACGAGTTCAACGAGAAGAGCCGCTTCTTCGCCGAGCTGCGCCCGGAGGAGATGAAGCGCTACTACCAGGAGGTCGTCTCAAAGATCGACCAGGGCGCCCGCCCCGTCGGTGGCCTCACCGAGCAATTCGATACCTACCCTGGCACCGAGAAGTTCTCCGTCGAGCTCGATAACTACGCCGTCGCCGATGGCAAGTACCTCTACTTCGATCTACCCTTCACCCCCACCCTCGTCCAGCTCCCGGGCGGCGACCGCCGCACCCTCCCCTTCATGCTCTCCCACGAGGCCACCAACAGCATCCGCGCCGAGATCGCCCTCCCCCTCGGCTTCAAGGACGTCCTCATCGCCCCAGGCAGCGAGACGCTGGCTGCCCCCTCCGGCGGCGGCAAGGTCCGCATGACCTCCTCCACCCTCCCCGGCAAGTACGTCCTCACCGAGGAATCCGAGACCGCCCCCGCCGTCATCAGCCCCACCGATTACCCCGCAATCCTCAAACTCGAGTCCACCCTCGAGAAAAAATCCGGCCAGGTCTTCCTCCTCCAGAAAGATTAGCCCCCGCGGTATTAGTCCGCAGTTTTGAGCTGGTAAAACGTGACGGTTGCTCCCGCGCCGGCCCCCTGATATTCTTTTCTCGTGAGCAAGATTTCCTTCGCGGAGCTCTTGGAGCTGAGCATCCCGGAGCGCATCCAGCTTGTCGAAGATCTTTGGGATAGCATCGCTGCCGTCCCGGAATCGGTCCCCCTGAACCAAGCCCAGCGCGAAGAATTGGACCGTCGGCTCCAGGATTATCACGACCATCCCGACGATGGCGCCCCCTGGGAAACGGTTAAAAGCCGCATTGCCCAGTGATCGAGCAAGTCATCTTTCGCCCTGCGGCGGAAGCCGAACTCAAGGACGCCTATGTTTGGTACGAAGCACGGGAGCCCGGTCTCGGGACTGAATTCATCCGCGCGGTAGGTGCGTGCGTACAGACGATCCGGCGCCACGCGGAGATATTTCCAAATACTTACAGGAATGTGCGGCAGGCAGTGTTACGGCGATTTCCCCACTCAATCCTTTATATCCTGACGTCCTCCCGGATCGTGATCATCTCCGTATTCCACTCGTCGCGCGACCCCAAAATCTGGAAGCGAAGGGCTTGATCCCATCGTCAAGAATCTGCTTTCGGTTTCCCCTCCAGCACCTGCTCCCGCAGCGTATTCAAGCTATTCACCATCTTGTCCGTCTCCACGCTGATCAGCGTATGCCGCCCCGCCATCGGCTCCCCTGAGCTCACCAGCTTGTAATGCGCCGCACGCAGATCGGGAAACCCCGGCCCATCCACCCCCCGCAACTGCGCCGCCAGCCCCTCCAGCGTCGTCAGCACATCGCGCACGAATTCCTGGAACGTCCCATTCCTCGCCAGCGGCCGCAGCGACTCCTGCTCCGCAAGCAGCCTCGCGTGCAGCATGATCATCGCATTCGCGAAGATGTGCGAGCTCGCCAGTCGCGCATGCCACCGGTCCCGCTCCTGCCCCGTCGTCGCCGGCTCCGCCGCCAGCCGGTCCACCGACGCCTCCACGTTCGTTCGCGCCAGCCGCGATGCCGATCGCGTCTTGTCCATCGCCGCCGTCAATTCCGGCCCTTCCCCCGCGAACGCCTGCGTCAGCAGCTCGAAATGCCTCCGGTACGCATCCAGCATCCGCGCAAAAATCTCCCCCACCTGCGTCCGCTCCCACGTCGGCCACAGCCAGTACGCCGTTAGCGCCAGCGCTCCGCCCAGCGCCGTATTCCGCGCCCGCGCCACGATCACCTGTCCAGGCTCCACTCCCGTCAATGCCACCAGCAGCACCACCAGCTCGCTCACGCACATCGCCAGCAGCCCGTAATGCGCCGGCCCCGTCCACCGCAGGATAAACGTCACCGCCATGATCAGCCCTATCTCCACCGGCAGCGTCCGCGGCAGCCCATGGAAGAGCAGCGTCGCCATCACCAGCCCCACGAACGTCCCCGCCAGCCGCAGCACCCCGCGCGAGAACGTCGACGAAAAATCCGGCTTCAGCACCACCACCACCGTCAGCGGCAGCCAATACGGCCGCACCCACGCCAGCGTCCGCCCCAGCGCCGCCCCCAGCCCATCCGCCGCCATCACGCAAACCGCCAGCCGTACCGCGTGGCGGAATGCCGTCGAGCTCAGGCTCAGGTTCGCCCGCAGCGTGCTCAGCTCCCCGCTTGGCCGCAGCCGCCACGGCCGTGCCGCCTCGCTCCGCGCAAACGCCATCAGCCCCGTCCGCGTCGAGTTCTTCGCAAGCTCCAACGTCACCCGCAGTTGCCGGTTCAGCGCATCCATCTGCCCCTCGATGTCCCCCATCAGCACCCGCGGGTGTCCCGCCTCCGGCATCCTCCGCATCGCATCCAGGCTCCGCTCCGCCTGCGCCACCGCGTGGGATTTCACCCCCGCGGCCCCCTCCTCCGCACCCACCCGCGCCTTCCCCGTCCGCAGCATCTCTCCCACCTCCTCCAGCGCCGCACGCGCAGCCGCGAAGTACTCATCCAGCAGCCGCGCGATCGACCCGTCCCGCTCCGCCGCATCCACCCTTTCCCGCAGCGTCCGCAGCGTCAGCAGGCAAACGCGAATCCGCTCCCCCTGGTCCAGCAGCGCACGGTAGCGCTCACTCCCCAGCGAGTGATCCCCCTGCCGCGCCGCCAGCGCCTCGCTTGCCGCGCTCGCCCTCACCGTCCCCGGCGGCGATTCCCCCATCGCCACCGTCCGTCCGCTCAGCCGCGCCAGCCCCTGGTACAGCGCCGCCAGTGCCAGCCGCTCCGGCTCATACGGGTCCAGCGCCCATAGCAGCGCGGAGAGCCCCACCTGCAGCAGCCCTCCGCACAGCGCCAGCACCCCGCACAGCAGCGCCTCCCGCGGCTCCAGCGGGTGCGCGGCAAAGATCAGCAGCACACACGTGCAGCTCACCCCCAGGTTCCCCACCTGCGTCCCCAGGCTCACCAGCATCCCCGCCCCGAATGCCCACACCCCCGCCGCCAAGATCGCGCTCGCCACCGTCCACCCCGAGAGCGACCCTGTCACCACCGCCAGCGATACAAGCACGCACGCCGCCAGCATCCGCCGCACCCGCGGCAGGTACGGCTCCGTGCTATCCGCGAATCCCACGTTCAGCGCCCCCGTCGCCACCACCAGCGCCGGCTGCATCTCGTGCATCCACGCCCCCGCCGCCAGCGGCAGCGCCACCCCCAGCGCGTTCCTCAATCCCCGCGCCGCGTTGATCTTCCCCCGGTCAAAATCCACCAGCGTTCGGCGGAACAAATGCCATCGCCGCACCCGGGGCGCGCCCACCTCCGGCTTCGGCGAGGCAGTGGGGGAGTCGGGCGCGGCCATGGAGTGAGGAGCCCGTTGATTAAATGCGAAATTCCCATTCAGAACAGAGCGAAGATGCCCCCTGCCAACCCATCCGCCCCTCATTTCCAGGACATCCCATCCTCCCGCCGCCCCGTTCCCCGCCATCCATCGTACCCATCATTCCCTCATTTCGAGCACCCCCGCCTCCCCGGTTCCATCGCTCCCGCGCCCTCCTCCCATCTCCTGTTTATCCCGGCTCAAAATCCCCCCCGTGCTCCCCTTTCCGTCTCGACATTCCGGTGCTGCGCCGCTAGATTTCCTTAGCTGAAGTTCTGCCCCTATGCCTAAATTTAATTACGTCGCCCTAGACGCGCGCGGTCAGGAGTCCGCCGGCGTGCTTGACGCTCCATCCTCCAACGATGTCATAGCTCACCTGCGCCAGTCCGGCTATTTCCCCACCAGCGTCGTCGAGGAGGGCAAGGGCGGCGGCGGCCGCGCTTCCAAGAAAAAAGTCACCAAGGCCGTGAAAGCCGCCTCGAAAGCTTCCGGCACCCCCGCGAAAAAAGGCATCACCCTCTTCACCAAGAAGACCATCAAACCCAAGACCCTGATGATCTTCACCCGCCAGCTTGCCACCCTCATCGATGCCGGCCTGCCCCTCCTCCGCGGCCTCACCGTCCTCGCAAAACAGGAGAAGGATCTCGTCCTCAAGAACACCATCAATCTCCTCGCGGATGGCGTCCAGGGCGGCAGCACCTTCTCGGAGAGTCTCGCCCAGCATCCCAGGATTTTTAACAAGCTCTACATTAACATGGTCAAGGCCGGCGAGCTCGGCGGCGTCCTCGAGCTCGTCCTCAACCGCCTCGCCGAGTTCCAGGAGAAAGCCGAGAAGATCAAGAACAAGGTCGTCGCAGCCATGTTCTACCCCGTCGTGGTCATCATCATCGCGATGCTCATCCTCTCCTTCCTCCTCGTCTTCATCGTCCCCAAGTTCCAGCAGATCTTCCATGACATGCTGGGCAACAAGCCCCTCCCCGCCATCACCCAGTTCGTCATCGATGCCAGCAACATGCTCAAGAGCCAGTGGTACTACGTCCTCGGCGGCATCATCATCCTCGTCGTCGGCTACCGGACGTTCGCCGGCAGCCCCAAGGGCGCCATCATCCTCGATCGCATCAAGCTCAAGGCCCCCCTCTTTGGCGATCTCGCCCGCAAGAGCTCCATCTCTCGCTTCGCTCGTACCCTCGGCACTCTCGTCACCAGCGGCGTCCCCATCCTCCAGGCTCTCAATATCACCCGCGAGACCGCCGGCAATCACATCATCGCCGATGCCATCACAAAGGTGCACGATAGCGTCAAGGAGGGCGAGTCCATCGTCCAGCCCCTCGAGGCCAGCGGCGTCTTCCCTCCCATGGTCATCTCGATGATCGACGTCGGCGAGGAGACCGGCCAGTTGCCCGAGATGCTCCTCAAGATCGCCGAGGTCTACGACGACGAAGTCGATAACGCCGTCAGCGGCCTCACCTCCCTCCTCGAGCCCATCATGATCGTCATTCTCGCCGTCATCGTCGGCACCATCGTCATCGCCCTCTTCATGCCCCTCATCTCCATCATCCAGGGCATGCAAGGCCAGAACGGCGGCTAGCGCCCCGATAGAATTTTCATGCGGTACCTCATTCCTCCCATCTTCCCGCGCCTCCGCCGGCATGCCTTCACCCTCGTGGAGCTCCTCACCGTCATCGCCGTCATCGCCATCCTCGCCGGCCTCATCCTCTCCATCTCCGGTTACGCCTCGCGCAAGGCCGCCCTCTCCCGCGCCCGTACGGAAGTCGCCGCCCTCGCCAATGCCTGCGAGTCCTACAAGGCCGATAACGGTGCCTATCCCCACCAGGCTCTTGCCAATGGCGGCTCCGTCCCCGCCGGCGCCAGCATCCCCTCAGATTTTCTCTACCCCGCCGGCCCGTCAGCCACCGGCAATTCCTCATCCGGCAATCCGCTTTACACCAATGCCTCCCTCGAGCTCTACGAAGCCCTCTCCGGCGATCTGACCGCCTCCGGCACCGGCAGCAGCACCAAAAACTACATCGCCGACCTCAAGCAGGACATCCTCGGCCGCAATAACCCCTCCCTCCCCGTCAGCCCCTCGAACACCGTCCTCTATCTCGGTGATCCCTTCGGCAACAGCTACGGCTATTCCACCGCCTACGGCACCGCCGTCATGAGCGGCAGCACCTCCAAGGTCGGCTACAACACCACCTTCGACCTCTGGTCCACCGGCGGCACCCTTTCCACCCCCTTCAGTGGCGGCGGGGCCACCGCCTCCGGCGCCCCCGGCGACCCCATGCTCCAGTGGGTCACCAACTGGTAGCCGGCTGGTAGCCTTATCGGTAACCCATTGGCGGAGCCCTATAGTAAGCCCCTTCCAGTAATCCAGCCCTCCGCGCCGGACCCGATTCTGCTGAAAAGCCCAGCCATTCATGGCTGGGAACCCACTGCCGATTCCTCGACAGAGTCCCGCCAGGGACGACAGAAATATTCCATCCTTCTCCCTCTCCGCACGCCCCATCCCCCCTCCCAAAAAATCCGCGGAAATCTGCGGCTAAAAAAGTCACTCCCTCAAGACCCCTGGTTAGCCAGCGTAGCTCCCAGGAATCCCTTGAACAGCGGATGCGGCTGATTCGGCTTCGACTTGAACTCCGGGTGAAACTGGCACGCCAGAAACCAGGGATGATCCCGCAGCTCCACCAGTTCCACCAGCTTCCCATCCGGTGATGTCCCCGCGATCACAAAACCCTTCGCTATCATCCGCTCCTCGTACGCCCGGTTGAACTCATACCGGTGCCGGTGCCGCTCGAAGATCTGGTCCGCCCCGTACACCTGCCTCCCCAGCGTCCCCTCCCGGATGATCGTCGGCCACGTCCCCAGCCGCATCGACGCCCCCTTCTGCGTGATGTCCCGCTGGCCATCCAGCAGCGAGATCACAGGGTGCGGCGTCTCCAGGTCGAACTCCGTGCTGTTCGCTCCCTCCAGTCCGCACACATTCCGCGCAAACTCAATCGTCGCCACCTGCATCCCCAGGCACAGCCCCAGGTACGGCACCTTGTGCTCCCGCGCGTATTGCGCCGCGCGCACCTTCCCCTCCACACCCCGGTCCCCGAATCCACCCGGCACCACAACCCCCGCCACATCCCTCAGGAATTGCGACGGGTTCTGCGTCTCGATCTCCTGCGCATCCACACGCACCAGGTCGATCCCGCAGTCGTGCGCCGCCGCCGCGTGCGTCAGCGCCTCATAAATGCTCTTGTACGCGTCCTGCAGGTCGATGTACTTGCCCACCACCGCGATCTTCACCCGCTTCTTCGGGCTCACCACCCGCTTCACAAATCGCTTCCAGTCCGACATATCCGCCGGCGGCGCCGTGATCCCCAGCAGTTGGCACGTGATCTCGTCCAGCTTCTCCTCCTGCAGCATCAGCGGCAGCTCATAGATCGTGTGATCCACATCCCGCGCCTCGATCACCGCATCCAGCGGCACATTACAAAACAGCGACATCTTATGCCGCACATCCTCCCCCAGCGGATGCTCGCTCCGGCAGATCAGCACCTGCGGCTGGATGCCGATCTCCCGCAGCTTCGCGATGCTCTGCTGCGTCGGCTTCGTCTTCAACTCCCCTGCCGCCTTGATGTACGGCACCAGCGTCACATGCATGTACAACACATTCCGCGACCCCACCTCCAGCGTGAATTGCCGGATCGCCTCCAGGAACGGCAGCCCCTCGATGTCCCCCGTCGTCCCCCCGATCTCCGTGATGATCACGTCGCACGGCTGCTCAGCCTCCAGCTTCCTCAGCCGCGACTTGATCTCATCCGTCACGTGCGGGATCACCTGTACCGTATTCCCCAGGTAATCCCCCCGCCGCTCCTTCGTCAGCACGGTCTCATAGATTTGCCCGCTCGTCGTATTGTTCGCGCGCCCCAGCGTCCCGCTCGTAAATCGCTCATAATGCCCCAGGTCCAGGTCCGTCTCCGCACCGTCGCTCAGCACATACACCTCCCCGTGCTGGAAGGGGTTCATCGTTCCCGGGTCCACATTCAGGTACGGATCGAATTTCTGCATCACCACCTTCAGCCCGCGATGCTCCAGCAGCGTCCCCAGCGAGGCTCCCGCCAGCCCCTTGCCCAGCGAGCTCACAACACCTCCAGTGACAAAAATGTATTTCATAAAATTGGTAATAAGCCGGGCCTGCCTGGCTGCCCTTTTTCTTGCAGGCCGGTGCGGGGGAGCCCGGTTCCTGCCTCGTTATCCGCGGAGCATTTTCTCCACGCGCGCCACGTCCTCCGGCCGGTCCACCCCGGCTGAGACGCGCGAAGTGATCGCCACCCGGATTCTCACCCCGTGTTCCAGCGCGCGCAATTGCTCGAGCTGCTCGGTCAATTCAAGCCGGGTCGGCTTCCACTTCACTATTTTCAGTAAAAGCCGCAGAGAATACCCATAAATCCCCTGGTGTCGATAGTGCGGCGCCAGCGAAATTCCATCCCGCGCGTACGGGATCGCCGCCCGCGAGAAATAAAGCGCGTTCCCTTCCTGGTCCAGCACCACCTTCACCGCGCTCGGGTTCCCCACATCCTCCCCCGGCGCGAACCGGTTCGCCGCCGTGATCATCTCCACCTCCGGCTCTTCCAGCAGCGTCCCCGCCAGTTGATCGATCAGCTTCGGGCTGATCACCGGCTCATCCCCCTGCACATTGATCACGTGCGACACCCCGCGCAGGTTCCTCGCCACCTCCGCCACCCGGTCCGTCCCGCTCTTGTGCCGAGTCGAAGTCATCGCCACCTCCGCCCCGAAGCCGAACGCCACCTCCGCGATCCGCATATCATCCGTCGCGATGATCACATTCGCCAGCCGCTTCGCCCCCTGGCACCGCTCCCACACATGCTGGATCAGCGGCCGCCCCGCGATCGGGTGCAGCGCCTTCCCCGGGAATCGGGTCGACCCCCACCGCGCCGGCAACACAGCAACAACAGCTTTGGACACCCGCCCACTCTAAGAACCCCCCGCCCCGCCTGTCCAGTTCCGCAGCCAGGAAAACTTCCCGCCGCCATGCCCCCCATTGTCCCCACAAGCAAAATCCTCCATTATCCCCGAGATGAGCTTGAGCGAAATGATCGCCGAACTACCCAGCCTTGCCGACGAAGTGCATTGGCACCTGTCCGGGTTTATCGAGTATGTCGTCATTGTTCGCCAGTTTTTTTTGGTTGCAGGGTCCGCGCTTTTTTTGACAAGCCTGCTCGCGCTCCTTTCGAGCCCCGCACGTCGGCTTTTCGTGCGTTTCGGCAACTTGGTCATTTACCTCTTTCTCGCCACGGCACTCGCATTCTTCTCAGCATTTGTTTGGGAAGTTTGTCGCATGCTATACGCGAATAACCCTACGAGCGTTACCTGTTCATTCACAATCGCCTGCTGGGGCCGTACGCTTGGGCATACTGGCTTGAGCTGGCGGGCGTTCTAGTTCCGCAAATACTCTGGTTGAAGCGCTTTCGGGCATCTCCATCGCCGGCATTCGTGAGCGCATGCATCTCTCTCCTACCGCCTTTTCTTGAACGCGTCGCTGTCTGGATGGCTCGCTGATACGCCCTATCCGCACTCCTGCAATATCCACTCCACCGCCTCTCCCAGGTTCGCCGCGATAAAATCCGGCTCGCACGGCGCATCCAGCGCATACCCCGTCCGCACAAAGATCGCCTTCGTCCCCGCCGCGTGCCCCGCCAGCACATCCGCCGCCTTGTCCCCGATCATGCAAGACCGCCGCGCATCCAGGTTCAACTCCCCCACCGCCTCCAGGATCATCTCCGGCGATGGCTTCCGCCGCGGCCCAAAGTCCGGGCACATATACGTCGCATCGATATTCTCCGGCCCCGCCAGCTCCATCACCCGCGCCTGCACCGCGTCATATTGCTCCTGCGTCAGCCGCCCCCGCGCGATCCCGCTCTGGTTCGTGATGATCACCACCCGGAACCCCGCCCCCTTCAGCCGCCGCAGCGCTCCCGGCACATCCGCGAACATCTCCACCTCCCGCGGGTCATGGATATAATCCACATTCCGGATCAGCGTCCCGTCGCGGTCCAGGAATACGGCAGGGGAGGGGACATCCATACCGCCTCACTCCCCCTCCAGGCCCGAGAAACTCCGCAGCAACTCCTCCGGCCGCACCGTCGCCGTCCCCAGCTTCCCCACCACGATCCCGCTCGCGTGATTCGACACCTCCGCCGCCTCGCTCGCCGTCGCCCCCGCCGTCAGCGCTAGCGTGAACAGCGCAATCGCCGTATCCCCCGCCCCCGAGACATCGAACACCTCCTTCGCCCGCGTAGGCGTATGGTACGGCGCCTCCCCGGGCCGGAAGAGCATCATCCCCTGTTCCCCCAGCGTGATCAGCAGGATCTCGCACCCCCATTTCTCCAGTAAAATCCGTCCCACCTCCAGCACCGCCTCATCCTTCTCAACCGGGTCCACCGGCTCGCTCGGCGGCCGTCCCGCCGCCGCGAACGCCTCCGACCGGTTCGGCTTCATCACCGTCGCCCCATGCCATTGCAACGGGTTCCCGGGGTTTGGATCAATCGCCAGCAGCTTCCCCGCCCCCCGCACCCTCCTCGCGATCTCATCCGCGAACCCCTGCTGGATCAACCCCTTCGCATAATCCTCCACGATCACCGCATCCAGTTGCGGCAGCATCCCTTCCAGCGACGCGATCGCCCGGTCGTATTGCGCCTGCGTCGGCCGCACTTTCTTCTCCCGGTCCACACGCACCACCTGCTGGTGCCGCGCGATGATCCGCGTCTTCACGATGGTATGGTACTCCGGGTCTTGCTGCACCCCCTCGATGTGGATCCCCTCGTCCGCCAGCAGCCGCTTCAGCGTATCCGCATCCGCATCCGCCCCTATCATCCCCAGCACCGCCGCGTGCGCCGTAAACTCCCTCAGGTTCCGCGCCACATTCGCCGCCCCGCCCGGGTATTGCGTCTCCCGGTCCACCTCCACCACAGGCACCGGCGCCTCCGGCGAGATGCGGCTCACCCGCCCCCATACAAATTGGTCCAGGATCAAGTCCCCGATCACCAGCACCCGCGACTTCGCGAACCCCGCCGCGATCTCCTCATAACGCGCCCCCTTCATAATAGCTCCGTCACCGCCGCGAACAGCAGCGGCACCATGATCTCGTGATGCCCCACGATCGAATACCCCTTCCCGCCCAGGTGCGTCGGCCGCCTCACCACATTCTCCGCCGGCCGGTACTGCCTGATCATGTCAAAATTCGCCGCCGTAAAATGCTCCACCTTATGCCCCAGGTTCCGCGCGATCGTCAGCGCCTTCAGGAACACCTCCGGCATGATCACCGCGCTCCCGATATTCAGCACCACCCCCCCCTCCAGTTGCGCCACCACACTCGCGAATCTCTGGAAGTCCCGGTACGACCCCGTCCCCAGCACCCCCCCGTCAGCCGTCGGATGCTGGTGGATAATATCCGTCCCTATCGCAATGTGCGCCGTCACCGGGATCTCCAGCTCCGCCCCCGTCGCCAGGATGCTCAGGTGCCGGTTCGGGAAGCATCCCTTGTTGATCGCCCGCCCCAGCGCCTCCCCCGCTCCCAGCCCAGCCTCCACCCCCGCCGCCAGCGCCCCGTTCATCAGCCGCGACGTCTCAT
>Ga0182024_10002649_pt1 | contig 44014 bp, 38 predicted proteins | sample P32metaG_FD_120480 | JGI IMG/M metagenome (GOLD analysis project Ga0182024, IMG submission 120480) | Permafrost microbial communities from Stordalen Mire, Sweden - P3-2 metaG (Illumina Assembly) | ecosystem: Environmental > Terrestrial > Soil > Wetlands > Permafrost | place: Sweden: Stordalen... | reverse complement strand
CCGGGTCGGGGTGGGTGACCGCTATTTCTACAGCACTTATTACTGCAGTCAGGCGGCGATGCAATTAGGCGGCCGTTATTGGGCAGGAATATATCCGCCGTTGATGGAATCGCTGTTAAGCGCCCAATCACCCGATGGATCATGGCCGCCGGAACCCTCCGGTTGGGACACCGCGTTCGGTAATGTGTACACGACCTCAATGGCGGTGCTCTCTCTCACGCCGCCCTATCAGCTTCTGCCGGTCTATCAAAGATGAATGACTTTCATTCAAAAAGGCCGGGCTTTGAGGCCATTGTCAATAAAACATACTTGACAAACAGGCTGGCGACACGTGTTTCGACCCATGTTTATGCGGGTTTTATGTTATAAAAAAAGATCGGTTCATGGGATGCGGGTTTTTGGCCTTTTGTGCCAGAATTGACCTGCAAAATAAGAATTATGAATTTTGATCGGATATACAGGGCGAAAGCTTCCGCCTGCGCGCTGCTACGCGACAAGTCCGCCGCCGCCGCAATGGCGAAGCCGGACGAGTTGGCGAAGGTGAGTCGCGCTAACACACAAAGGGCAGAAAGAAAAATCGGTGGGTGACCCCGAACCCCGAATACTGTTCCCCCGAAAACATTCGGGGTTCGGGGGGAACAGCTTTCGGGGTCGTCCTACCTTGTCAAAACTTCGTGGCCGTGGTGGTGAAGGCGTGGAAATTTCTCGTAAAACATCGCAAGCATCCGTCCGATTGTGGCGCGGTCAATCTCTTCTCCAGCATAAATTGGAGAAAAAGGGCACTTCTCCAAAAACATGGTATTGGCCCATTTTTCAAATCGGAAAGTTCGAACCCGCTGCAAGCCAAAATGATCCGGCTGAAATCAGACGCAATCGGAGCCGGAAATTTCTCCAATTTCTGGAGAATTTCTCCGGGGTATACCCACCGGGGGGGTGGGGCCAATGTGGAATGCGTTCGGAGTTCTGGTTGTGAGTGCGGAGTGAAGAATTCAGTACTTTCCCGACCAAACAACCATTCGTAACATTTTTTATGTCAAAAACCGCCTTGTTCTTCGTTGGCGGATGTTGCTGGGCGGGTCTTACCACTGGCCGTCGACCAGCAGGGAAACTGCGCTGTGCGCCAAACTGTCTGTCAGCAATGGAATGGCCTGCCGCTCCGAGCTGAATTCATCGTTTTCAAGGCGGATATAAGTATAGCCTTGCACGGTGCGATTGATGAAAGTCTTGCCCGTGTTGACATCGACCGCGATGACGTGGGCCTGTATGGTCAAGGTGTATTCCTGCGGAGTCAGGACATCGTTGGGGTCATAGGACAATCCGCTGCGATTAAATTTTGTGATCTCTCCTGAAACAAGGATGTCGGGGCTGCCGGATGTTTCGAGGCGATACGTGCCGTCCTCTTGCAACTGCTTGCGCAGCGATGTGCTGAGGTATTCGGTGATGCGCGGCACTTCGGTGCGATTGATGAAAGGTTTGAATTGCACGGTGCGGCTGCCTGCCGCCACGCCGTTGGTTGGACCGAGCTTATATCCGGCGCACCCGCCCGCGGCAATGGCCAGAATGATCAATAGCCATGCGCGCATACTAGGGATTCGGCGTGGTTGGGGCGGGCGGGGAACTGGGAGTGACCGGGGCCGTCCATGGAGCGGTGGATACCGGCGCCGCCGGATTGGGCGACGCGACCGGAGTTCGCCTTTTAAGGCTGTCGATGTGCTGCCGCGCTTGATTGGCCAGAGGCGAACCGGCGTCCGTGATCAAGACCTCGTTATAATAAATCAACGCGCCGTCCCACTTTTTTTGTTTCTCGTAATACGCGGCGATCTTGAAATTGCCCAGTGCCTCTTCCGCCTTGAGCGTGGTGATGATCTTGCGGGCGTCGGAGCCGCGCGGATCATCGGGATACAATGCCATAAAATCGGTGAATGTGGCAATGGCCTGGCCGGCAATGCTCTGATCGTAATCGGCTTTTCTGGCTTGTTTATTGTAGGCCATGGCTTCCTTGTATTGCGCTTCGGCGGCGATCTTTGGCTGGTCGCTGTAACGGTCGGCCGCCCGTTCGTAAGCTTTGACGGCAGACGGATAATCTTTCTCCTTCTCGCGCGCCGCGCCGATGTTCATTTGGGAGGGCGGCCCCAGCGGCCCGTAAGGCCCGTAACGGACAATCTTGTCAAACATTTCGGCGGTTTTGTCCATCGACGGAAAGAACGGAATGTAACCCCACAACTTAAACCATTGGCCGTGGAGGAAGCGGACGGCGATGGTGAACTGGCGGTCCTGCACTTCGTCCGAGTTGGCCGCCTTGGGATATTTATCCAGCATGGTCTGGTAGGCGTTGAAGGCCTTTTCGTCCATTTTCCTGGCCTCGTAACAACGGCCCACGAGATATTGGGCTTGTGGCGCGGAGTCCGACAAAGGCCAGACTTTGATGACGCGCAACGCGGCTTTCAAAGCGAGCCTGTATTGTTTTTTATCGAAAGCCTGCTGGGCAACGGCCAATTGGTCCCTGGCCACGAGCCTGTGCCAGTCGCTTTTGGACCCGGCCATTTCGTAACTCCATCCTTCGCCTGGCCGATAAATGAGAGGCGCCGGGGACCGAGACGGAAACAGGAAAATTGCCAGCAAAACCAGCGCAATACGCGCAGACAAACGATTCATGGGCAAACCGTAGCGCAAGCCGAGTTGACAAGTCAAGAAGGTCAAATGAAGAAAAAACAAACGAGCCTTGAACCCTGGCCGGGAAATACTTACGCTCCCCGCCAATGAATACAGCCGTGCGTTTCAAACTGTTCCTCATGATGGTGCTGGAGTTTTTCATCTGGGGGGCGTGGTTGCCTCTTATTTTCGGCTATCTGCCGAGCCTGGGGTTCACCCCGGGACAACAAGCCCTGATTCTGAACGCCTTTCCAGTGGCGGCGATTATCGGAATGTTTTTTAGCAATCAATTTGCGGACCGGAATTTTGCGGCGGAAAAATTTCTGGGCGTCAGCCAGCTAATCGGCGGGGCGGCCATGATTGGCCTGGCTTTCACCAGCGATTTCTGGACTTTTTTCGCCCTGATGCTGGTGCATTGCCTTTTCTATGTGCCGACGCTTTCCGTTACGAACTCAATCGCTTTCGCCAATTTGAAAGACCCGAAAGATTTTGGTATGATTCGTATGGGTGGAACAATCGGGTGGGTGCTCGCAGCGTGGCCTTTTTACTTTATTTTTTCGGACTTGGAAGGCGTCGCACTGAAAAAGGCCACACGCTGGACATACATCGTTGCGGGAATTGCCTCGCTGGCCCTGGCTCTTTTCAGCCTGGTGCTGCCTCACACTCCGCCCAAGAAAGCCGAAACGGCGGAAAATAAATTCGCGTGGATCGAGGCCTTGCGTCTCTTGGGCCGGTTCTTTGTATTCGTGCTTTGGATCGTGGCGTTTGTCGATTCTTTTGTGCTCAACGCTTATTTTTATTGGGCGGCGACGTTTCTGGGCAGCCCGCAAGTCGGCATCCAAGGCAAATGGATCATGCCGATTATGAGCATCGGGCAAATCGCGGAAATTTTGGCCATGGCGTTGCTGGCGGTGACCTTGAAGAAACTCGGCTGGCGGCTGACCATGATCATTGGGATTCTTGGGCATGTGGTGCGGTTTGCCGTGTTCGCCTTTTTCCCGAAAGATACGGCGCTGATTATTCTGGTCTTTATTTTACACGGCATTTGTTACGCGTTCTTTTTCGCCACGGTTTATATTTTCGTGGACGAATATTTTCCCAAGGACGCCCGCTCCAGCGCGCAAGGGTTGTTCAATGTAATGATCCTGGGACTGGGTGTGATGGCGTCAAATACGATCTGCCCGTTTTTGACGGAGAAATTTTCGACCAACGGCGTGATAGATTTTAAGAGGCTTTTCCTCGTGCCGTGCGGGGTGGCGCTGGCGGCGGCGATTGCGCTGGGTTTATTTTTCCATCCACCCAAGACAGGCGCGGCCGAGCCGGCCCGCCCATGAATCGTGAAAATTCTACGCGAACAACTCGACACGTTTTTGCGCAAGAAGCCGGTCGTCGGCAAAGGCGTCTATATTGCGCGCGGCGCGGCGGTGATGGGCGACGTCACCTTGGGCGACGGGGTCAGCGTCTGGTATAACGCTGTGTTGCGAGGGGACATTAACCAGATTGTCATCGGTGACCATAGCAATATCCAGGACAACTCGGTCGTTCATCTGGCGGACGATTTTCCCTGCGTGGTGGGCAGTTATGTGACGGTGGGCCACTCCGCGATTGTCCACGCCTGCCACATCGGCGACGAATGCCTGATCGGCATGGGGGCGGTGGTGCTGGATGGGGCCGAGGTCGGCGCGCAATGTTTGATCGGGGCCAGGGCGTTGGTCACACAAAATGTAAAAATCCCGGCTGGATCGCTGGTTTTGGGGTCGCCGGCCAAAATCGTTCGCGCCCTGACCGATGAGGAACGCGCCGACTTGAAATGCTGGGCCACGAAGTATTCCGAAAACGCCGCCTATTGCCTGGAACACAAAATCAACGTCGGCCAACCGATGTAGAAATTTTTATCACCGTCCCAGCATGCCTGGCATAATTCCTCCCATGCGGCCCATCATCTTTTGGAATTTGCCCATCTTCTTCATCATCTGCTGCATTTGACTGAAACGATTGAGCAGGCTGTTGACCTCGGACACCGGTACGCCACTGCCCTTGGCAATGCGCAGGCGACGCTTGGCGTTTAGAATCTGCGGCGCGCGCCGTTCCTGATGCGTCATCGCGCAAATGATGCCTTCCATTCGCCTGAAATTTTTTTCCTGTTTGTTCATGTCGGCGCCCTTGAGCATGTCGACGCCGCCGGGCAGCATGCCGACCAGGCTTTCAAGTGAGCCGAGTTTTTTCATCTGGCGCAATTGATCCAGAAAATCATCCAAAGTGAACTGGCCCTTGCGCATCTTCTCCTCCATGCGCTTGGCGTCGTTCGCATCGACCGCCTCAATGGTGCGTTCCACCAGGCTGACAACATCGCCCATGCCGAGGATGCGGGAGGCCATGCGCTCGGGATAAAAAGGCTCGAAATCTTCCACCTTCTCGCCGACGCCGACGAATTTGATCGGCTTGCCCGTGACGGATTTCAAACTGAGGGCCGCGCCGCCGCGGGCGTCGCCATCCAGCTTGGTTAAAATCGCGCCGGTGATTTGCAGGGCCTTGTCAAAATGAGAGGCGACATTGACGGCTTCTTGGCCGGTGGCGGCATCGAGGACGAGAAGAATTTCCTGGGGCTTGGTCAGATCGCGCAGTCGGACCAATTCCTCGACCAGCGGCTCATCGATTTGCAAACGGCCGGCGGTGTCAAAAATCAAGGTGTTGCAATTATTCTGGCGGGCGAAATCAAAAGCTTCGCGGGCGATTTTCAGGACGTCCGTTTCCCCCTTTTTGACGAAAACCGGGAGCGCGAGTTGTTTGGCGAGGGTTTCCAATTGCTCCATGGCGGCGGGGCGATAAACGTCCACGGAAACGAGCAACGGGGTGCGGGCCTGCTTATGGAGCAACCGGGCCAGCTTGGCGCTGGAGGTGGTCTTGCCGGAGCCATGCAAACCGACCATCATGATGGAACTGGGATTGCCGCTCAAAGTCAGGCTGGCGTTGGTGGAGCCGAGCAATTTGACCAGTTCATCGTTAATGATCTTGATGATTTGCTGGCCGGGTTGAATGCTCTGCACGACCTCCTGGCCGAGGGATTTCGTTTTGACGTGTTCGATAAAATCCCTGGCTACCTGGAAATTGACATCCGCATCCAGCAAAGCTGTCCGCACCTCGCGCAAGGCCTCGCCCACGTTGGCTTCGGAGATTTTGCCCAGTCCGCGGAGATTACGAAACGCGTTCTGAAGTTTTTGGCTCAGAGAATCGAACATGACTTATTTTAGATTGGAGCGGCCAAACAGCAAACAAATCTTGGCCGATGAAGGGTCAAGTCACCCAGAAGCCTTTATTTGGGCGGCTCGTGCGGGTAATACTTTTTGTAACGGTTGTAGTAATAGTCGGTGGCCTTGGGATGAACCGCATTGAAAACCAAGCCAATCACGTTTACCCGACGCACCCGGAGCATCTCCAATGCGGCCTGCGTCACGCGTCCGGAAGTAAATCCGGCGCGGATGACCATGATGAGACCATCCACATGGGGCGCCAAACTCAAAACGTCATCCCCGACCATGACCGGCGCTGTGTCAAACACATAATAGTCGTAATGCCCCGCTATGTCCGCCAGAAACTTGCCGGGCGTCGCGAACAGGTTGATCGAGTGGCTTGGGGACGTGCCGCGGGGCAGCACGTGCAGGTTGGGAATGGGAGTTTGAACCACTGCGGTGGACCAATCACATAGCCCCCCCAGCACCTCGGCCAGGCCGGGGCTGGAGGTCACCGAGAAATGTTTATGCAGCACACCGCGGCGCAAGTCTGCATCTATCAACAACACGCGCGCACCCGCTTGGGCCAGAGTGATGGCGAAGTTGGCGGCGACCATGGTTTTGCCGTCACTGGGACTGGCGCTGGTGATCACGATGCTTTTCGATTGGTCCTTGGGCTGGTCTCCCAGGAAATCCCTGTAAAGAAGCGCGGAACGAAGACTGCGATACGCTTCGATCAGCGGGTAGCGATCATCATCCAACTGGAGGATAGGCACCCCGGCCTTTCTATTCTTTGGCTTCATCAAGGGAAATTGGCCAAGCACAGGCATGGGAAAAAGCTGTTCCAACTCCGTGGGAGAACTGGGGCGGTCATTTAGCCGGTCTTTAAACACGACTATGCCAACCCCCAATACCACGCCGATCAATCCTGCCATAATGAGATGTTTGATTACGTCCGGAGAGACGAACTCGGGCGGCGTGGCCGGCTCCAGAATGGTCACGCTTTCCTGGCCCATGCCCTTATCCATGTCCAGCGTTTGCAAGTTGGCCTGCATTTGGTCATACCTGGTTTGCAGCCGCTTTTGGTTTTCCTTGAGCGCTTCGTAAGCGGTCAGCTTTTTGCTGGCGTCCAGCGCCTTTAATTCCCAGGCCTTGACCTCGTCTTCCAGGCTTTTAATTTGCATCTCAAGGACGTGCTGCCGGTTTTTTAACTGCTCCTTGCTTTGTTGCTCGTAAATTTTCAGGAGCGTTTCCTGCTGGGCAATTTTCCGATCGATGACACGGACCATCTCCGCATCGGTCGCGATGCCCAGACCGATATCCTGGCTTCGTTCGGCTTCCAAAGAGATTAACTGCTGCTTGGCCTGCAGGTAGTTCATTTCGAACTCGCCCAGGTTGTGGGGCAAATTCTCCTGGGCCAAATCATTGCTTGAAATGAGGGGATTGGCCTGTGCTGCGGCACCTGATTTTTGCCGCGGCGCAGCACGTTGCGCGTGCGATGACAGTTGTTCCTGGACGGCGCCCGGATCCAATGGCGGCGCGGCGAGGTTCGGTTGATCAAAAAGGCCCTGTTGCCGTTCCAAATTTTCATCCAGGCTAAGTGTCTTGCTCAATTGCAATTCCGATTTTTTCTCAGCAAGCTTTCGGGTCAGCGAGGATAAATAATCGGCGGCGTCATTTTCGCCGTTGGGCTGCAAAAAGACCACATTATTGCTTGACTGGAAATTGATCAAATCATCCTTGCTCTTTTGCAGTTCCACGCCCAACTGCGCCAATTGATCCTTCATGCTGGATTGGGTGGCGGCGGAGGCCTTGGCGAACAATTCCCTTTTTAAATTGATGTATTCGTCCATGGTTGTCTGCAAATACGCCTGGGTGTAATTGGCTTCTTCGCCCACCGCCCGCAGATTGAAGATGCTGGATTTGGGCGTCAGCGTCACATTGATGTCCACAGGGGCCGCGCGAAGTTCCGGGTGCTCCGTCCGCAGCCGGTATTTCACCCGGTTGATGACGGCGTCAATTTGCATTAATGCCACTTGTGTTCCGAGAAAATCGTTGACGTCTTCCGAGTAAACATTGGCATCGGGAATGGAAAGCTTTACATTGACAATCATCCTTCCCACGGAAGCAAACGCAGGCGGAACACGCTTGAGCAAATACGATTGAATCTCGATACTGACACCAAGGGTCAACAAAGGGACCCACCAATACCGAAACAAGAGCCTTTTATAATGATCGAAATAGTGGAAAAACCGGCTGGCAAAGGTAATTCGTGATTGTTGAACTAATGCGTCTTCTTCCATGTTAATCGAAAGTTTGCCGGCCGGGCGCGGGCTCAATTACAAAATCACCAGGGTCGCGCGTCAGCGTCTGCTTGTCATCTACAACGCAGGCAGCAGCCCAAACTAAATGTTTGGACTCTCCGGCATTATTTTTGGCACTAATCATGTTTCGGGGTTGTGAAGACAAGCCTGCATGTGATTTTGGCTCATTTCCGCCTTTTTGCGAGCTTTTTCTTGATGCAATTCAGGGTGATTCCGGCCCGGATTTCGCTAAGGTATTTGTCGGAAAACTTTCCACTATTTAACGGACAAGCCGATATCTAATCAGGTGTTATACAACTTATTGTGGCTCAATCATTTTCAACGATCCCAAACCAGGCACAAAGGCGGTGTTTAGGTTTATCTCGTCGTCGATTCGTCGGATATTCTTGCAATTCCTGCCTTCAAACTTCTCTCTGGCAATTTGCCATATAGTTGCAAGCAATTGATGTGTAATTAATTACACATTGGCAAATAAGTTATGTGTCGGAACGGCACAGAATTGGCTGCTTAGATGTGTTCTCGTTATGCCGATGTTACTAGGAGAATTGGGCTTTGATAGAGTCGGCAGTAACCCAAGAAACCCAGTGAAGCAACTTGACATTCGGAGGCGTTAAAATAGAATAAGCTGTCGAAAACCTTGATCCAGATTGAGGCCGCCATGAATCAAAGATATTTTTTTGGAAGCATCTATCTCAAGCCATCCCGATACGCATTTAACTGCCCTGTTTTATTTATGCAAATGAAGAAGTTGGAATCGTTGACCTTGCTGGCATTAGGCGCCGTGCTCTTTCTAGCCATTTCGGGGACGGCGGATGCCAACACGGTAACCGTCAGCACCAGCATGAACTGGAGCGCGCTCACCAGCGGATCGGGGGCGGGCGGGCAGCCCAATGCTTCGGACTCTGTTATTGTCAACAATAATGCAACGCTGACGGTGGATGCCGCCAGTGAGACGTGCGGCGACCTGCAACTCGGCGGATCCACGGGCGGGTCTGGGAACGGCGCGCTTTTTTTCAACTCCGGCGCATCTCTGATCGTGGACAATGGATCCACCCAGTCAGGAGTGCTGGCTGTTGGCATATCCGGCGGCGGAACGGGCAGCATTAACATGAGCAGTGGCGGGGCGCTTTATACCGACACCGTCACGGTTGGCAATGCCGGGACGTGGACTCCGGCGCCGACCCCAACCGGGGCCCTGGTTCAAATAGGAGCCTGCACGCTCAGCGCGACCACCTTGAGTTTCTTCAGCCACTTCAACAATCTTGCCATTGCCGGATATGACAAAACCGACCCCATTGACAGCACCGCCCTGGCCGGGCCATTGGTCGTGAGTGGCAACCTGGAAGTCCTTTCTCTCTGTCAATTAAATGACGCGGGCAGCTATGCCATTTCCGTGGGGGGAAACTTGCTGTTCGATGGCCCGGGTAGCAAACCTAATTTCAACCCCGGCACCGGCACGGTGACTCTAAATGGCAACTCCGCCCAAACAGTCAACAATCCTGATCCGGACTCGGAGTTTTACAACTTGACGATCAACAACTCGAGCGGCGGGGTTAGTTGGTCCGGGGCCACCGCCATCAACAATATGTTGACATTGACAAGCGGAACGTTGAGCGGCGCCTTCTCGGTCGGGCTGGCCAACGGCGCGACGATCTCGCGCGCCGCGGGCAGTTTGTCGGGCGCGCCGCAATTTGGCACCTCGCTCAACCTGATTTATACGGGTTCCACCGCAGTGACGAATGGCAGTGAAATTCCAACCGCCACGACCGTCTTGAGCAACTTGACGATCAACAATACCGCGGGCGTCACGCTTGTCTCAACGCCCACAGTCAACGGGCCGTTGAACATTATGGCGAATGCCGTTCTTAACATCAGTGGCGGCGGTCTCGCTTTGGACAACTCCATGACCAACTCGGGAATGGTGAACTGGCTGGCCGGTCCCGTGTTTTTGAATTCATGCTCTTACGCCAATGCTGGTCCGGTGGTAAACCGGACGGGCGCGCAATGGAACATACAATGCGACCAGACCATGTCTTTCAACTGTGGGACTGCCAACACCTATTTTACAAACGCGGGGATGGTGCTGAAGTCGGCCGATGTCGGGATGAGCACTGCGGGAACGACCTTCCTCACGATTCCCTTCTACAACACGGGGACGGTACAGGCCAACGACGGCATTCTGGGCCTGGCGGACGGGGGGAGCCTGGGCGGGGCGTTTGTGGCAGCATCGGGGGCAGCGGTTGATTTTGACGGCGGAACTTTCCCGCTGGTCAACACGTCTCCGACGAGCAGCGGTGCGGGGCAGGTGCAGTTTACGAGCGGGTCAACCGTCACCTTCAGCCAGCCGATCACCAGCTTCAGCATGGCTGGGGGCACCCTCAGCGGCAACAACGTGGTAACCGGCGTGTTGAACTGGACGGGCGGAAACGTCGTCGGGCCGCTGACTATTACGAACAACGCCACGCTTAACATTAGCGGGATCGGCCTGGCCCTGGACAGCGTGTTGACCAACGCTGGGACGGTGAACTGGCTGGGGGGCGCCGTATTTTTGGATACATGCGGTTCCACCAATGCTGGTCCGTTGGTGAATCTGGCAGGCGGACAATGGAACATCGAATGCGACCAGACCATGTCTTACAATTGTGTGGCCGCCGACGCCTATTTCCAAAACGCAGGCATGGTGCTCAAAACAAATGCCACGGGATTGACGACCATCTTGATTCCGTTTTACAACTCCGGGACGCTGCAAGCAGATTCAGGGACCATAAGTCTGACGAATGGCGGCACTCTGGGTGGCGCATTTGTGGCGAAGGCCAACGCGGCGGTTGATTTTTCCGGCGGCACTTTCCCGCTGGCCGGCGCCGCTCCGACCGGCAGCGGCGCGGGCCAGGTGCAGTTTACCGGGACTGCCGATATTAGCTTTAGCGCGCCGATGACAGGCGTGTTGAATTGCGCGGGCGGCATCATGACCGGGCCTCTTACGATTTCGTCCAGCGGCACGCTCAACATCAGCGGGATCGGCCTGGCCCTGGACAGCACGCTGACCAACTCGGGGACAGTGAACTGGCTGGGTGGCCTCGTATATTTGAACACTTGCTCTCCCGACAACGGAGGGCCGGTGGTGAACCTGGCAGGCGGACAATGGAACATCGAATGCGACCAAAACATGCTCAGTTGTCAGCCGGCTGCCAGCGCCTATTTCACGAACGCGGGTATAGTTGTCAAGACTAACACCACGGGAACAAACACCATCTCGATTCCTTTCAACAACTCAGGAACGGTCGAGTGCGAGCAGGGAACCATAGGGCTGGAAGACGGGGGCATTCTGGGTGGGACGTTCATGGCCGCAGCGGGCGCGGCGATTGATTTTGATGGCGGGAGCTTCCCTCTGACCAGCGCTGCTCCGGCCAGCAGCGGCGCGGGTGCGGTGCAGTTTACCGGCACGTCCAGCATCAGTTTCAGCGCGCCGATGACGGGTGTATTGAACTGCGCGGGTGGGGTCATTATAACTCCGCTGACCGTTTCGAGCACAGGGACGCTGAATATCAGCGGAATCGGCGTGACCCTGAACAGCGCGCTAACGAACGCAGGCACGGTAAACTGGCTGGGCGGCAATCTTTATCTGGCGGTTTGCGATGCAGGTCCCCTGATCAATCTGCCCGGCGCAATGTGGAACATCCAATCCGGCGAGACCAACTCTTTCAACTGTAGTACCACCAACACCTATTTCCAAAACGAGGGCATGGTGCATAAAACAGTCGGCATGAACACCACTTATTTTTCGATTTACTTCAACAACTCCGGGACGGTGGAAGCGGACACCGGCGCCATCTCCCTGGAGCAAGGCGGCGCTCTGGGCGGATCATTTGTGACTGAATCGGGCGCGGCCATTGATTTTGACAGTGGGAGCTTCCCACTGGCTGGCGCGGCCCCCACCACCAATGGGACGGGTCACGTGCAGTTTACCGGCACCTCGATAATCACGTTCAGTGCGCCGATGTCCGGCGTGCTGAACTGCGCGGGAGGAGTCATCAGCGGACCGCTTACCGTTATGAACAGCGCCACGCTGAACATCGGCGGGATCGGCGTGACTTTGGACGGAACGTTAACCAATGCAGGAACAGTGAACTGGCTGGGCGGCAACGTCTTTTTGGATACATGCGCGGATCCCAGCTCCGGCCCATTGGTGAACCAGGCCAGCGGACAGTGGAACATCCAATGCGACCAGAGCATGCTTGGCAGTTGTCTGCCCGCGAACAACGCCTATTTCGTAAACGCGGGCATGGTGCTCAAGACGAACACCACGGGGACGACGACCATCTCAATTCCATTCTACAACTCCGGGACGTTGCAGGCGGACGCTGGAACCATTGGACTCACAAATGGGGGCACTCTGGGCGGGTCGTTCGTGGCCAAAGCCGGCGCTGCGATTGACTTTGAGGGTGGTAGCTTCCCGCTGGTTGGCGCTGCTCCGGCGGGTAGTGGGCCGGGCCAGGTGCAGTTTACCGACACCTCCAGTGTCACCTTCAGCGCTCCGATGACGGGTATATTGAACTGCGCAGGCGGAATCATTGCCAGCCCGCTGACCATTTCGTCCACTGGCATGCTGAACATCAGCGGGATCGGCGTGGCCTTGGAAGGCCCGTTGACCAACTCCGGCACGGTGAACTGGCTGGGCGGCCTAGTGTTTTTGAATTCATGCTCTCCCGCCGACGCCGGTCCACTTGTCAATCTGGCTGGCGGACAATGGAATATCCAATGCGACCAAAACATGACTTTGAGTTGTCCGTCCGGCAACGCCTATTTCACGAACGCGGGTTCGGTTCTCAAGACAAACACCACCGGAGTGACAACCCTCTCGATTCCTTTCGACAATTCAGGAACACTGCAAGCGGACACTGGAACCATAGCGCTGACGAATGGAGGCATTCTGGGAGGGATGTTTGTAGCCGAAGCGGGCGCGGCGATTGATTTTGAAGGCGGAAGCTTCCCACTGGTCAGCGCGGCTCCGGCCAGCAGTGGGGCGGGCCAGGTCCAGTTTACCGGCACCTCCGCTATTACCTGCAGCCAACCGATGACCGGTGTGCTGAACTGCGCGGGCGGAACAATCGCCGGCCCGTTTACTATTTCGGCCAGCGGCACACTCAACGTCAGCGGGATTGGCGTGGCGCTGGACAGCACATTGACCAATGCCGGCATAGTGAACTGGCTGGGCGGCGCGGTGTTTTTGAGCACCTGCTCTCCAAACAACGCCGGGCCGGTGGTGAATCTCGCCACCGGACAATGGAACATCCAATGCGACCAAACCATGTCGGACAGTTGTTCGTCTGCAAACGCTTATTTCACAAACGCAGGCACGGTACTCAAGACAAACACTTCGGGAATGACGACCATCTCGATTCCCTTCGCCAACTCCGCAACAGTGCAAGCGGACACAGGGACGATTCTTTACAACAGCGCTTATGCGGACGCTTCTTCGGCGAATCTATCGATTTCTCTCGGCGGGGCAACTCCGGATACGGGCTACGGACAGATTCAGTTTGCCGAAGCGCCGGCATTTGCTGGCACTTTAAGCGCCAGCACTCGAAACGGATTTCAGCCGACAATGGGTGAGGTTTTCACCGTATTGAACTATCCATCGTACAGCGGCGTGTTCTCATCCACGAACCTGACTCTGAGCGGAGGGATTGTGCTCCAACCCCAATTCAGCGGCACCTCCCTGACGCTGACCGCAGCGAATGGAAGTAGCAGCCAGCCGCAATTGTCCGTTTCCACCTCCGGGAACAACATCATCATTCAGTGGCCGTCCGGCTTTTCCAGCTGGACGCTCCAATCCACTACAAACCTCGTATCTCCAAGCTGGATGACGGTGTCCGGGACAAGCGGCAATCAGGCGATCGTGCCGATCATGGGAGCGCAGCAGTTTTTCCGCCTGAAGAACGGCCCATGAGATAACGCGGCATCTTCAACTCGGCCAGCGCGCTGATTGGAGCCGTTGACTGCGGCGATGCCCTACCCGCCGCACTACTCTGTCAAGTGTAATAGTAAAAATAACGGCGCCCGCCCAGCACAGGACAAAGTAGAGAACCCAAGGCAGGATGTTTTGTCCAAATTTGTCGCCCATAAAAGTGACCCCGGGCCCATGCAGCAGCCAAAATGGAAATGCGGCGCGCCCAAAGAGTGCAACGACGCCTGACAATTCATTTTTGATGAACGGCAAGAGGGCAGCCGTCATCGCTGCCAAAACAACAAATACCAGGACTCCTTTGAACGGCAGGAGCAAGGTCGATGAAGCTCCCGGATATACCGCCGCCAGCAGGGCCACCAAAACACAAAAAGCCACGTAAGTGGCGATTGGCGCGATGGCGTCGGCCAGGCTCCGCGACCGGGCGAGCATGCACCCTAATAACACCTCCGGCAGACGGAATAGCGGCGACCAATTCCGGCAAATTCCGTAGGCCTGCTCGGTCGCGGAAGGGTGCAAAGCGTAAACGATGGCACAAGCTGTTCCGGAAACCAAAAACATCACTGGCAGGGTGTATAGGCGAATCGGAATTCGTACAAAAAACGGCAGGATCAAATAGATCTGAAGCACAAATGGCACGAACCACATTGATGCGGTCATCCACGGTTTGCCGACATATTGGCTGATCATGAGAAGGTTGGCGGCCAGATCCGAAAAAGTGTAGTGGGACCCAGTTTTTGGCGGTGTGTAAAAGAAATTTGCCACGTAGATCAAGATGCTGATGATGGCGAAAGTGGGATAAATGGCTTTGAACCGCGACCACCAGTACGCCCGCAAACGTCCGATGGGGGAGTGTGAATATCGTATCGTGCAGTACGCCGTCAGATAAATGAATGTGGCCACAGCAAACTCACCCCACCTGGAAAGCGGCCAGCTTGCAAACAAACCGCTATGATAATAAAAAATAGCGGAAGCGGCGAAAATTCTTAACAGATCGACCGAAATCGAACGCGAGCCGTTCTTCGCCGGTTGGAGGCACAGGTGCTGCAGCTTTTGCAAGACGTTGAGAGGGGAAGATTTGGGAGGCGCAATGATAGAGGCCCGAAAGGGAGGTTCGTCGAATTGCTTATGTTGTTCCATGTTGCGTTCCATAAAATCGCCAGTGCTTCCAGGCGCTTTTGCTTATCGGCCAATTTAAGATTACTATCAATTGTGAATTGTGCGAACGAAAGAATTATAGCAGTAGATGTGCCAGTGGGAAGCTCGAATCCAAGACGCCCAAAAAATAATATGTTGCGCAAGTATCACGAGCTAAGCGGGTTGTGCTGTTGCGTAATCCGCTTCAAACGCCACTCGGCCGTCCGGCTTGACGGCATCCAAAAAAGGCTAAACTGACTTCGTCTGGCGAGTCGGCAGCGGCTCTTCGCAACCTAGAGGAAATCTTGCGGGGATTTTTTGGCCCAGTCTATTAGAGACGCCGCAAAATTATAACGAAAACAAAATCCCATTTTTAACAGCAATTCAGGAACGATGTGCGTGGAAGACGCGGTTTTGCGCACTCGAACGGGATGCAGCGGGCTGCGGCCCCCCGTCACCAATTGCGCCATCGCGGCGACCGCTTCCAAAACCGGCAGTGGTGCGGTAAAAGTCGGAATTCGCGTCCCCAGTTGCGCCTGAACGAGTCGCACCAGATCGCCCAGGGATTCCGTTTCGCGCTCGACATAATTGTAGGTCAATTGGTTTTCTTCCCGCGCCATGACAAACTCAAAACTGTCCAGCAACCCTTCAATGTAGGCGTAACTTTTCCGCACGTTTTTGCTGCCGGGAAAAACAAAGTACCCTGTTCGAACGGCCCGAATCATTCGCAGAATATTTCCCGGGTCACCAGGCCCATAAACTACGCCGGGCCGGCAGACATAAAGTCGCCGGCCTTCTCCGCTGCGCCGCCAGCCTTTATGGATCAATTCGGCGCATAATTTACTGATGCCGTATGGAGTTGTGGGATAAGGCGGGCAAGTTTCAGAAGTGGGTTTGTCGAGGGAGCCGTAAACGGCAATGCTGCTCGTGAAAAGAACATTCTGACAGCCAGCCTGTTCCACGAAGGCGCAGGCATTTTTTGCCCCGGCAATGTTGGTGTCAAAATATTCTTCCAGCGCATGGCCCGGCTCGCGATGCACGGCGGCAAAATTAAACAGCCATTCCGGTCTCAGATCTCCGAATTGCAGTGGTTGCCGGACATCGCATTTAACAAATTCGCACTTGTCCGGCAGGGGTCCTGAGGGGGGACGAATATCGGCCAGAACAATCTTATCAAAGCGCTGACAATTCGCCAGGCGTTTTGCCCAATTGCAGCCAATGTAGCCGCCGCCCCCCAAAATAAGACACGCACTCATTTCTCAAGCGAACGCCTGGCTTTTTCTTCGCGCATCTTCTGCCTGATTAAAAATTCATAGAAGGCCAAATTGGCGCAATAAATAAAACCGGGCCGCCCTTCCAAAAAACCAAGGCAAAAAATGTAAGTCATAAAAAACCGCAGCAAAGGCCACCCTGGCAGACGGCTGACGATCGGCTTCAAGGCCTGGTTTCTCTTGGAACCGTGCGAGGAAAACACGTTGCGCCAGATTATGGGCGCGTCCAGGCGCGCCGCCGCCTCCAGCGTCGCATAGCGATTATGCCGGTCCAGCCAGGGACCGATTCCCTTGCTCAAACCGTAGTGATCATAGGGGGTCCGGAGATATTCGATGGGGCCTTTTACTTCCGCCTCTTTTTGACCGTGACCAAAATCTGTAAACCGGGCAAGGCCCTTGCGCATGAGACGGAACTGCCATTTGGGAAACGAATCGCAGCGCTGGAGCCAGCGATCCTCAGAAAAAAATTTCCAACAGCAATAAAATCCGGCGGTTGCGGCAGGAGTTTCAACGACGGCCCGAGTCATGTCCCTGACAAATTCTTCGCTGGCCACTTCGTCGGCATCGAGAAAAAGAATCCACGGATGTTTAATGTTACAGTGATCCAAAGACCAGTTTCGCTGAGCGCCAAATGAGGCGAACGGGTGCTCATAAATCTGCGCGCCAAATTTGCGCGCTATGTTTATGGTCTGGTCTGAACTACCTGAATCAACCAAATGCAAATCATTGCACCAGCGCAGAGACTCCAGGCATTTAGGAAGGTCCTTTTCTTCGTTTCGCGTTAGAATGATGACAGAGATCATTGCTTGCCCAACGAAAGATGATGGGCCAGCCTCACGGCAAATGCACCTAAAAGGAATGTGGGGTTCGCCTGGCCGGAAGTGGGAAAGACCGAGCTGCTGCACACATAAAGATTGGACGTGCCCCAAACTTTGAGATTCTCGTCAACCACGCCGTCCGCCGCGGTCGCGGCAATCCGCGTCGTGCCGACCTGGTGAAGACCATCCATCGACATGGAGCGGATAGCCGCGGGCAGGTCATTTTTCGGAAACCAGTATTCCAGCTCTCCACATTGGCACTGCCGAAGCCATTTATCCAATAGTTCATGGGTGCGAATCACCGAGTCAATGTCCTGATCCATCAGTTTATAATGGATGTTCAACGTTTCTTCGTCTGGAGCCAAATCCATGCGGTTCTCAGGAACAGGAACCTGCTCCGCATGGAAGTGTAAAGCATATATATTCCTTGGACTGTGCAGAAACACCCCCGGAAGTTTTCGTTTGATGCAATAACGGAGATAAAAGATGCTCGCCGGTATGGTCAGGGATTTCGGCAAATCTTTAAGGACGTTTCCTATGTGCTGAGGAACCCCGGCAACTTTGCCTTTCGTGATGGATTGGGCAATGGCCGGCGGCGCGAGCTTCTTTCCAAGACCCGGCGTAATCATGGCCAGATACATGAATGACATCGCGCCGTTGCGATGTTTCGGGTCAACATAAAGCGGGTTATCCAGCCAAAGCGCCGTGTTCAGCAAATTGTTTTTAAGCAACGCTTCCGTGGATAACTGAAATCTTCGACGCAGATAGACACCATCGGGAGTGCGCAAAAAGCCATAATCGGTTTTTCGCGGGTCACCGTAGAAACGCACACTGGCAATTTTGCCGGAAACGTGTCCCTGATAATATTTGCCCAGTGACGACGGCCGGCCGCCTCGCTTTTGAAAGACCTGCTGGTTTTTGAGCAGCAATCGGGTCGTCTCCTGTGTTCCGGCGGCAATTACAATCTTTCGGGCAACAATCCTGGCGCGCCGCTCCCGCGAAAAATCCCGGATTCCAATCTCGGAAATTGTTCCGTCTTCCGGGATCACTGCGAATGAAAAAGCCTCCCAACCTGTCAATAAATGGATGGCCGGGGAGGAATCGATTTGCGGATGGTAACGCTCGCCAAAGCGGGTGGGCATGCTCCAGCGTTCAATGATGGAATCAATCACGTCCCCGCTTTGAAAGTTCTCGGCCATACGAGAGCCCGCGAAGGACGGAATTTCATTCAAATTAAACCGGGCGTCCCCGCATTCAAAATATTCCGCGGACCGGTTGGCAAATTTGCGGGATTCATGCAAGAGCGCGGTGTTCCAGGTGCATTGTCCATCCAATATTTTCCGCGGCATGAAATCAATTTCATCATACATTACGCAGCGTCCGCCCCAGCTTGCCGTGCTCCCGCCGAGTCCTTTGTTGGTGCATTCGTAGGGCAAATGGTGATTCCTGGTTTCCACGACCTTGATGGAATCGTCCAGCCGATTTTGAGGCGAGGGACTGCCCGTGCCGTATTCAATCAATAAAATACGATGGGTGGGCTGAAGCTTTTGATACTCCAATGCCACAATAATTCCCGCCGGCCCCGTGCCTACGATACAAAGGTCGTAAGTTTCCCGCTCTGCTTTTTCAATGCCAACTCTCACAGTCTTGCCGAACCTAAACTTTCGGTTCGTTGGATTTTCTGCCCGGCATTTCACAACGCGTCCGCTCCCGCACGGCCACCGCCGGATTGCCCGCATAGACTGTCCACTCGTCCAGGTTTCGAGTGGCTACTGATCCTGCGCCCAGCACGCTGCCCTCCTTGCAATGGACACCCGGCAGCACGATCGCGCGGGCGCATATCCATACCTGGGGTTCCGTTCGGATCATCTTGGTGAGGTAGGTGAATTCAGGTGATTGATAATCGTGGGTTGCTCCGCACAAATAGGCATCTTGGGAAACGATGGTGCGATGGCCCAGCGAGACGCCGCCGGGGTTGTAAATTTCGGCCCCGCGTCCGACGGTGACAAGATCGCCGGTTTCCAACAACCACGGAGCCCAAATGCGGGCGCTTGGATAAATAAAATTTATCGCGCCCAATTTCGCCCCGAACAGCCGCAATAAAGCGCATCTCCAATGGTGGAATGGCGGAGGGGTCGGGCGAAACAGAAACATCCAGGTCAAAACCCAGACCAGCCGTTTTGCCCGGGCCTTCCATCCATATATCGGACGCAGCAGCGGATCGTCGCTATCAGGGGAATGTGCGCTGAATAAGCCCATTAGTTGACAGAGATATTTCCTCCCGCTGGGAAAAGCTTTGGCGGATTCTCCCGATAACGGATCATCATCGGCACCAGTTTGCAGGCTTTCCAGTAGCGCGGCACGAATTTTCCCGGTTCGGACAAACACCGAAACAACCAGCCGAGAATAAATCTGTCGGCCCACATGGGAATTCGAACCTGATTGCCCGTCAGAAATCCAATGGCGGCGCCAATACAATGAATGCCCGGCCGGAAATCACACTCGCGTTTCAGCATCAATCCCAGTCTCTCCTGCGTGCCTCCGCCCAAACAGATAACAATGTGCTTCGGCTTTCGTTGGTTCGCGATTCCGACAAGAACATCGTCCTTGATGCGTCCGCCGCCATAATGGGGGGCAATGTAGCAGTCGCTGTCGGTGAAATCATAGCCTTGCGACCGCAGCCATGCCATATTCTGGTCCCGGGCCGTCGCGCTTGGCATAATCCACATCACAGATTCGCGGGGGTGCAGCGCCTTCATGTCGAGCAATAGCTTGAGGTATTTTAATCCCGAAACACGCGAAATCTTTTGTCCGGAAAGGATTCGCCACAATAGCACCATCAAGCCGCTGTCGGTGATCGCGAGGTCAGCATTGGAGAGGGCTTCGCAATAGTGTTCGTCAAATTGCAGATCCACGAGCGCCGGAGCCGCCGGCACCACCACCAAACCCCCTTGCAAACCGATTTGTACCGCCTGTTCTGCGCTTCCTACAAAAAAACGTATTCCAAGAATACGTTGGAAAGAGGACTGATTATCTTGTGGCGCAGTCATCCTAATTTTTGCGTCCATTGCCTGCACCGTTGTGAAGTCGAATTTTCTTCAGTTCAGGCGCTGTCATCCGGACTCCCGAAGTCACCGCTGCCAGCAATTTGCCCGTTGCACTTTCAACACTGAAATAACGTTGAAAACTAGGTTTCGCCCGTGCGGCCATATTTGATTTCTCCTCGGCGGAAAGACTGTTCCAATCAGAAAAAAGCTGGGTTGTACCCGTGACACTATTTTTTCCCACCAAAGCCGCGCCGCCTTCTTTAATCTCGCGCCAAATATTGACCTGATCTGAAATCAAAACCGGCCGTCCACAAGAAAGAGTCTCGACGACGGCAATCCCAAAATTTTCCTGATTGCTGGGCAACACCGAAGCCTCACAAGCGTAAAGGGCCCCCCATTTGGCATCGCCAGTCAACATGCCCGGCCAGAAAATGGAATTCGGCGGACAAATTTCGGAAGCCAGCTTCTGCACTTTCCGTCCATACGGCGTTTCCATATCGGGACCGGCGATAACCAGATTCGGCAGCCCTGAGCTGCTGGCAGAACGGCAAAGCGCGGCATAACCTTTGATTAGAAGATCGACACCCTTTTTAGAATGAATACGGCCAAGGAAAAGGAAGTAATTCTTTCCATTTAACCCCTGACACTTTTCAGCGAAAGCTGTTTTCATCCTGGCGCGATATTCTGGCGGTTCAGGCAACCCCAGTCCCACCACCGCTTCCTGTTTAGGGGAATACGGGCGAAAGGGCAGGCGCGCCAGGCGTCGTTCTTCTTCACAGGTAAACAGCAGTCCAGCGGCGTCGTGAACCACCCGGTGTTGAATCATTTTCCAGAAAACCCAATTGCGCAACGCCTTCAAAGGACGAACTGATATTTTTTGAAACCATGGATCCAGCATCCCGTGAGGGAAAATGTAATACGGCGGGGCCTTGGGACGCTTGGCCGCCTTCCATAAAGCATACCCTTGGAATTGCCAAAGCCCGTTCAAGATCGCCACATCGTACTGTGGCAGATGGTGATTGAGCCAGGGAAGCAGAGCCGGGTGAAAATTCCACGAACCCCGTCCTTGCCCCAAAGCATGAACTCGAAAAGTGTCCCGGGCCAGATACTCGGAGCGCGGGTCGTCAAGGCACACAACCTCGAGCGTATTGCCCCGTTCAACAAACGAAGGCGCAAAATTGCGAATGGTTTGACACGGTCCGCCGGTATGGGGATTCATGCTTCCGATGACGTGAAGAAGCTTCATTCAGTGGTGCTTTTTACCAGGCGACGGTTGACATTGGAAACCGCTGGATTTGAATCATAGTACAATTCCAACGCGGACTTAAGCACATTCCCAGGTTGTAGCAGTCGGATTCCTTTTGAGGTCCCTTGCTCCATTTGTAAATCCGTTCGCCAGCCGCCGCCGGGCAACGCCGGGTAAAGTATTTTTATAAATTTCCAACTTCTGTGGCCGGGATACCATTGCCCGGGCGGATTGAACCATGAAAACAGCCCCAATGTCGGAATGCCCACAGCGCTGGCCAAATGCATGGGGCCTGAATCATGGCCGATGAAAAGTCGGCAGCGCTGCAAAATCGCGGCTGAGATGCGCGGCGACGTTTTTCCGCAAAAATTTATATGTCCGCCTGTCCAAAGTCGGCTTAATTTCTCACTTCGCTCCTCCTCATCGGCGGCTCCGAGCAAAATCAGAGTGACGTCCGGCATTTCCCTTGAAAGCAACGCGAGCAATTTTCCCCAATTCTCTTCACCCCAATCTTTTACTGGAAGTTTGGTTCCAACGCCTACCGCAACAAAATTTTTCCGGGAGGTGGGCAATAATTCCGAAGCTCGATTTTTTTCTTCGTCAGTCAAACCCAATTCCCAAAGCCGCGGATCCGCCAGGTCAATGACACCCAGCGAAGCCAGTCGCGACGCCAGCCTTTGTGATTCAGGCTCGAACTCTCCGTTATTCGTTTGTCGAACTTGCAAATCCCACCGCCGAAGAGGAGTGCCGATAATGTCCTTGATTCCACAGGACCGGAAAAAAAGATAGTCGCGCAGGCTTTTGAGAAAGCTCCGTCCGGCCGCCAGATTAATCAACACCTGCGGTTGAATATGGCGAATGGCTTGCCGAACTTTTCCCAGTTCATGAGCGTTTCGTATTCCAACCGGATAACTAATGGCCTCGTCGCAAAGCCCGCTGTTTTCTAAAATTGCCATTGCCGGCGCGGCTTTTCCCGTAACTGGTTGATTAGTCAAAATCGTGATTTTGCTGTGAGGATAATTTTTCCGAATCAGATGAAAACAAGGCAACGCGATGACCGTGTCACCGAGGCTCCCCAGCCGGTAAATTAAAATATTGCTTGGCCGCGACATTACAGAAATTGCTCGTTTTTCAAACCAGTGTTTCGCGCGGGTTTTGGATTGCGGCTCCGGCGATTCGACGCCGCCGCCAATGTCAGCCCCCCGCCAATGATGGCCGAACCGAGAGTGGTGGTTTGCCCCCATTGGCCATTCAACACAATCGCAAAGCAGGCGGATGCGAAGAGCAAGCTCGTGGCGGAGCCTCCGCGCCACGCTCCGAAGGAGGCAAACACGAGCGAAAAGGCGAGGGCAGCACGGAAGGCAATTAAAAGGCTCCCCAAAACAAATCCATTATCATACAGAAGCCGTCCCCACTCGCCCTCAGAAGCGCCAAATCCAACTTCCGCGGTCAATTTCTTTTGCCCTACATTGGTGGAGAAACCAGTCCCCAAGCCGGAATACTTGACTCCTTTAAAAGCTCCAGTGAGATCTTCCCACACTCGATTTACAATCGCAGTCTGAAATCCTCCCTGTTCGGTTGTCGCCCCTACCCACCGCGCACTAAAGGCCTCCATCCCATCTCGAAATGCGGGGATTCGGGTTGCCAGTGTGGCAAGAATGACCACCGCCAAAGCAAATTGAACGACTAATTTAAATGAAAAACGTCCCCCAACAAACAGCGCGCCAACGCCCGCCAGCGTCACAATGACTACGCTTAAGAATAATGTTCGACTGATGGAGATGGGAATGGCAATCAGGATGGCAGCACCCGACGCAACCATCGTCCACACCGGAAGTTTGCGCGCCAGCAAAAGCGCAAACCAGCAGGCCGTGAACAATGGATACAATTCAGAGGGGCCGGTAATAAAACTAAAGGTTCCCGGGGGGCGAAAACGATCGAGCGCCCCGGTAAAACCGGCACCCTCCATATTGCCTCCGACCCCGCGGTTTACCCACGCGCTTTGAGGTTGATAAAACTGGGCCACCAGCAACACGGTGTAGGGAACTGCCACCCAAACGGCCACCTTGGCCATCGCTATAATGTCTTTTTCCCGCAACACCTTACCCATGATAAAAATCAGGGGAACGTGAAGAAAATCACAGCGCAATCCATACATCGCGACGAAGATGTTGCCATGCCCCATTACCATGGCGTTGGTCAGCGACAGGAACGCGAGCAACGCGCCCCAAATAATAAAACCATTCAGTGGAAATAAATCATTGGAAAGGGCAATGCAATAGATGGCAATCACCAGAGGATCGCGAACCAGCAACAGAGGCGAGGCTAATCCGGGCAAAAACCATCGCCGCAACGCGCCTTCCATCAGCCACAAAATGATGTAAAGCCAGATCAGCTTTCGGATCAAGCGCATCCGCTGTTCAACAAGTCCTCGTGCGGGAATTGTTTTAGGGCGGTCATCCGCCCGGGTGTTTGGAAAGTCCCCGGCTATGTTGGTCTTCGTTCTCACGATTGCTCCATATTCAGGATCGTATCCGCGACGGTTTTACCATACCGCTCCCACGTAAGTTGGCCAGCTTTAGTTTGAGCGGCCCGTGACATTTCGGAAAGCGCGGGACGATTATCCGCAAACCAGGCGATTTTTTCAGCGATTTGATCCGCGCGACAAATCGGAACCAGAAAGCCTGTCACACCTTCGTCTATCAAGTCCTCGCCGCCTGTATTCGGAGTGATAATTAGTGGAAGACCCTGGCTCATTGCCTCCTGCATCACGAGCGCTCTTCCTTCCGCGATGGATGGCAAACAAAGCACGTCGCAACTTCGCATCAATTCCAACACTTCGGAATGGGGACGATTGCCCTCATGAATGAAGCCGCTAAATTCCTTGCGATAAAATTCCATCGGGGCCTGCGGCGTCCCCATGATGACTAGTTCCACATCGCTCCGCTTCAGCAACCGCATGGCCGCGAACAAATCTCCCAACCCTTTGCGCTGGCTCATGGAGCCGGCGAATAAGACCCGCAACTTTCTGCCGGCGGCGGCTGGCACACTGCCTTTTCCCGGCGATGCCGGTGGAGAACCAAAAGGGGCGACAACTATTTTTTTTTGAACGCGCGCCAATTCCGGAAGCGATCTGGCGACGAATTGACTCGGGCACATCACCACTTCGGCCAAGTTGAGTTCCTCGGTTTTACGATTCAACTTCGTTTCAGAATCGCTTATTCCGCCACCCAGGGTTATTTTCCAGCCAGGCAACCGCTCGGTTTCTTCCGCCAGCAATTGCCGCATTGTTTCCCAATAGGCAATGGGCAGATCGTAAATGCGCCGGATGCCCAATTCTCTCGCCGCGGTGAAAGTTTCCAATGCCCCGTCTTCATACGCATAAACACCGCTGAATGACTTGGGAAAATTTCGCAGGCGTTTGGCGGTCATTCTGTCTTGCGCGTGATAAACTGCGTCAATACAAAAAGCACCATTTTCATGGCGGCTTAGTTGGTGTAACTTGAGGCGGCTGGCCAACATTCGCCCCAATTCCCGCAACGGGTGTTGCACGGTGATGGGACGCAAACAGTCAGCATACGACCGCCGCCTTAATTCACGTCCCCAGGAGCTTTTTCCAAGCAAGTCCCATATATTGCCGGGATAGCAAGCGATGGTAGTATGAAACTCCCGCAGAATACCTGCTGCGAATAATCCCATCAAAGCCGCCCTGACATTCGCGTTGCCCGTGGGGTGGGAAAAGAGCACGCCGCCTGGCGTGGCGCGAGCGCCGATTTTACGATCAATGGCCGAGGGCCGGCTTAGAGGCGGCTCGGACGATTCTGTCGTGGTAAAATGCATTAAACTTAAATCAAGCATGCGCGCCATTTTTTAGAGGCCTCTCGTTGTAAACTGCGGCATACGATTCGCGATAGAACTCCATCGGGCGCAAATAATCTTTCAAGGTGTTCCGGCCCCGTTCGCCGCGTTCGCAATATTCCTCATCACTCATGGAGGCAGCCAATTTTAACGCGCCAGTCAGTTCTTCAATATTTCCCGGCTCAACGATCACAGCGTCTTCTCCTCCCGCTTCCGGCAATCCGCCGTCCCGAGTCACGATGACTGGCACTCCAGCACTTCGGGCTTCAATGGGAGTTACCCCCATGTCTTCGCGTGTGTTCGAGGGAGCCACCAGCCAGCGGCACGAAGCCAATCGCTTTGCCTTGATTTTTTCTTCAAGAAATCCGGGCATCTCCACTCCTGTAACTCCTAAACTCGCTATTAATGATTCAACCGCAGGTTTTAAGGGGCCGTGGCCGAGCAATGTGAGCGGCCATTTTCGTGGGTCCAGTTTGGCCCGGGAGTAAGCGATAATTAAATCTTCAATGCCCTTGTTTTCAATCCATCGGCCCATAAAGAGAAAGCCCTTGCGTTCAGCAGGCGGACACCAGACGTTGGGGAGATGATGCACGGAAGGCACACAATCGCTTCTTTTTGATTTTCCCCTCGGTTCCCATGTGCCCCAGACAAATCTCGAAATATACCAGCGGCGATCCGCCAGCTTTGCGCCAATCCCCCATAAGATCGAATGAATATCCAACCCGCGCCGGCGCCAATGATGAATGGTCAAGACCACGCTTTTGCCCAAAAGCCAGGCCGGGAAAATAATATCTGGAGACGCATTTTGGCCATGCACAATATCGGCCCAATGAATCAATTTTAACAATTCAATCCCACCGCTGGGGACATAGTGAACCGGGCAATTCGCCGCCGAAGCCATTTCTTTCAAATCACTTTTCAACTCCCGTCCTCCCACCAATTTGAAACAGAGCTGCACCTCAAATTCCGGCCACGCCTTTATTTTGGAAGCGAGATCAATGACGAACCCTTCCATCCCTCCATAATGACCCTGGCTGGGAGTGACGACGAGTATGTTCATGACTTCGCGTATTCCAAAGGGGACTTCATCGCCGCCAGCATTTGCCCGGCAACCCGATGGACGATGCTCTCATCTGATGGTTGAAGGTTGCGCCCCGGCAGATTTTTCAGCGCAGAAAATTCCGCCGGAAAAAGCAGTTGGGTGGATTTTTCTTCCCGCGGAGATTCCGGCCCGCGCAAATGCCAATCATCTCGTGTTACCAATACGGGCAATCCATGTTCCAGCATGGCGGCAACCGAACCGCTTTTTTGAATGACCTGGCGCGGGGTCGTGGCGATGCCTATATCAAGGGTTTGCAGGATTTTTGAAATTTCAACACTCGGCCTTGCGCCGGCTAAAACGATGTCCGCCCGATCCTGCAATGTGGACTTTAGCTTGTTGATCGTTTCCGGAGTGAGATCGCTTTTGCCATAAAATATCAGGACCAACCTCTTTTGGAAGCGCTGCACCAGCGGAAACAGCGTATCGACGGCCTTTTCCGCATTCCATTCTGGAGCGACGATGCCTAAAACCCCCGCCAGATAAAGTTTGTTTCTATCTTGATGCTGTCCCATGGTTTCGGCGGCCAACGGTTCGAGCAGGCCAGCCCAACCATCGCCATCGACATAAGGTATGTTGCTGAATAAGGGCAGAATGCCCACCTTAATTTTTTTCCGGTTGAGCACCAGCCGGTAAGTTTCGGTTTGAGTATGCACGAGGCGCGGGCGCAAACGGCCCGTCAAATCCATGATGATAAACTGCTGCAACGCGCCAATAAGGCGATGTTTGACAGGAGATTTCTTCCCCAAACCCAGCCAAAGTTCATGAAACATGATATGCCATGATGACTTTGAATTCATGGCGGCAAGGTTTTTCCCCAGCCCAAAACAAAGTCCCTTTGGATGAAAACCAAATGGTACAAATTGCAGACTCATCCAGTCAGGATTGAAACCATCCAACCAGTGGCGGGCCTCAACGGTTCGTTTGCCCCATGGCATGATGTTCGGCAGGCGCAATACAGATATGGCACTGCCTTCGATTTCCTGCGATTCAATCGCCGGCGCGGAAACGTGTGAATCGTTCAATGCGATGGCAACGCTGGGATGACCGCGCCGGATCAATTCGCCGGCCAGACGGCGGGTGTAATCTCCCACCCCATCCCGTCCAGGTTCAAGACTGCCGCACAAAAATGCTATTCTCATCGGACGTTCCGGGCCTTCATCCACGCTGGCAATTCCCTGTCCGCGCGCGCCAGCGTCTCGGGCAGGCCGATGTCAATAAAGTAGCCATCGCAAAGCTGGCCCAACAGGCGTCGTTCGCTGGCCAGGCGGGGAAACAAGTCTTTTTCCAGCGAACACGGCGGGGCAGGAAGCAAGTCCAAGGCGGAGCGCCTCAAACAATAGACACCGCCACTGATCAAACCTGGTCCGCCCATAGATTTCTCGGCGAACCCGAGTATTTGGCGGGACTCCATTGAAACCCGGCCATAACGGCCGGCATCTGCCACATGACGCAACGCGAGCGCGCCGAGCGCAACCGGAACCTCGCTCAAGACGGCTGCCAAAGCGCCCAGGTCCAAGTCAAGAATAGTGTCGCCATTGAGCACAAAGAACGATTCGTCAAGATGCGGCCAGGCCAACACCAGCGCCCCGCCCGTCCCCGCGGGGGGTGACTCATGACGAAAAGAGACACGCAGCCCGAAGGGTGGCGCAGCTCCATATTGGGCCTCCACCTTTTCCGCCAGGTAACCAACGCACATAATAACATCTGTAATCCCGGACTGGCGAAGAAACCACAGTTGATAATCCAGGAATGGCCGGCCGCCCACCGGGAGCATCGGCTTCGGGACCGTGTCGGTAATCTGGCCAAGACGAGTGCCACGTCCTCCGACTAAAATGACTGCTTGCGTAATCGACATTTACTTTTGACGGTTATGTCCAATTCAACTCATGCTCTCCAGGCATGGGCGCCGCGATCGCTGAAATGGACCGGAAAGACGTAGCCGCCACACGAATTGAGCGCGCGAATCACTTCATGTTTCTGCACCGGGTCAGTCATGAAGATAATAAAGCCGCCGCCGCCAGCGCCGGAAATGCGGCCCGAATAAGCTCCGGCGTTCATCGCTTCTTTATACGCCTGATCAATCGCATTGTTACTGATGCGGGTGGCAATTTTTTTCTTGGCTTCCCACGAGCGGCCCAGGACCCGGGCCATTTCACGAATGTTACCCTTCAAGAGAGCCTCTTTCATCGACAAAGCGTCCTGCTTGAGTTCCTGGGTGGCGGCGATCGCTTCCGGATTCAGATCGGTGACACGGCGCGCCTGATCCCGGATCACATCGGCGGAGGCCCGGGAAACGCCGGAGAAATACAACACAATGGAACTTTCAAGTTCGTGAAGAATGTTGTCCCTGATCCGCAAAGGATTCACGATAACTCGATTTTCCGCGTAGAACTCCATGAAGTTAAAGCCGCCGAAAGTCGCGGCATATTGGTCCTGACGCCCGCCCAGCATCCCTGCGTCTTCCCGCTCGATGCTAAACGCGAGTTGGGCGACGTCGTATTCGCCCAACGGCAGCTTGAGCCACTCCGCATAGGCCTGGATGATGGCCACAACGAGCGTGGAGGAAGCGCCCAAGCCGGATCCAACCGGAGCATCCGATGTGGTAGTGAGGTTCAACGATAATGGCTCGCCGCGATTGAAGTCGCGGACAATCCGGTTATGAACCGCCCGATGAAGCGGCAGGGCACCCTCCTGGCTCATTGGAGCACTCGCCTCCGCCTCGAAGGACTCCTCGCGATCCACCGCTTTAAAGCGAATGCAATTTCCAATCGTGGGCTCGAGATGGCAATAAGCATGGGCATCAATCGTGGCGTTCAGAACGTAGCCGCCATAGCGGTCGCAGAACGGAGAGACATCAGACGCCCCGCCCGCAAGGCCAAGACGCAACGGAGCGCGCGAGCGGACAATCATGGGTGTTGACCGGAGACCAGGCGATGCGTCATTAGAGTTCATTGCGGGTATTGTGTTAAGCTCAACCAAGTAACGTTAGAATTAGCTTGTCCCTATTTGCTGATGCCGTTTCTTTGAATAAAAATCCAGCGACCAATATACAGAAGCCGACACCAACACAGCTATCAAATAGAATAGTGTCGGCGTCCTAAGGCCAAGGCGCGCCAGTATGCCGTATATGGCGGCGTGCAATAAATACAAAGGATATGAAATATCCCCCAACAAGCGCAAAAACCATGAACGATGCAAAGAAGGGCGTTCCGCAATTACCAGATGCTTAAAAGCAAAATAAACCAATAATAAGGTGGCCGACTGCATTGCAAAACCAATCGCATCATGGGAAAAAAAGCTCGAAACAGAGTGATGTTTCAAGCGTGATCCAAATTGGACGGCTGCGCCCAGCGCAATGTGGCAGCCAAAAATGATCCCGATATCGCGCAAAACTGTTTTATCGTTGTCGCCTGCCCGGGCCAAGCGAAGGCCGGCCACCCAAATAAACGAAAGCAGAAAAAGATTAATTCCAAAACCGGCGCCGCTATAATAGGGCAGGTGAGATATTGTCCTAAGAATTGTATAAATGATATAACAGACAAAGGATCCAAAAACAATCCAGCGCGTGCGCGACATCGGCATGAGCATGAGGAGAGGTGTCAAACAATAGAGCCAAAACTCCAATGACAAACTCCACGCCGGCCCCACAAAGGAGGTGGTTGTAAGAAGCTGATTTAAGAATAGCGCATTTATTACAAGAGTGCCAATATGAGGCGGTGGAACCTTCAGTAAAATAAATGCCAGAAATGTCGCCGCCATGGCTGTGAAATAAATCGGGTACAATCTCAGAATGCGTCGCAATAAAAACCCTTCTGGCTGTTTGGAGTAGGAAACGCTAATGGAGTAGCCACTGATTAAAAGAAATCCCAGGATTGCTTCGAAGGCGCCAAACTCAGGGATAAATCCCAGGCAGCCCAAGGGTATATAGTCGGCCAGGTGATTGATGGCGACAATGGATGCCAGTATGAAACGGATTCCGGCGAGGATGCTCCATTTGTCTATGCTGGTCATCTATTTGTGCGAAGGGGTGGTGCTCAAGACACGCTGGCTTATCCTCTGCTCATGAATCGTCCTAGAAAACTGGCCGTCCAAACCACCAGGCGTTTGCAGGACAAGGTGGCGGGCGGGTAAAGCTGAATCGGAGAACTCACCGACCGGAAAAAAATCCGGTCGGCGCGCGACGGCGCATTGCCGCGCAAAATTAACTTTCGCAGAAACTGTTTGTTCCACGGCTTCTGAGCCCCCAGCGCATGGCTCATGACATAGCCCCCTCCGCCGTGCTGGAAATCCATTCCGTCCTGTCCCATCGGACTTATGGGTGATTCGCTCGCCATGGCGGCAATATTCATGGCGTCCTGGTCAGTCTTGTGAAAGAGAAAAGCCCGGTCGCGTACGTTTACATTTTGCAAGCCGCCAAATTCCGGCGCCATCAGTTCCTGCAGTCGCTGCCAGCAATGAAGATATTCGATTTGTTCCCGCCTCAGTCCAAAGAACCCCCCGTTGAAATAAAGGTCCATCTCGCGCCGGAAGGTAAATCCGTGCGGCAGATAAAATTGTTTCCACGCGTGGCGAATCGGATGGTTTGGCGGCATGGATGGATTGACGTCCGCGCACAACGCCACCCCGGCCCGCACCCACTCCTCAAAAAAGGACCAGTGACACATCAGGACAATGTCCGGGTCGAAATAAAAGAAGGACTGGGCTTGCGGGCAATGCTGCTGCCACAGTGACAGCACGAAATCGGGTTTGAAATTGGTGAGATGAACTTTTGTGGCCAGGGGTATGAACCGAATCACCAGTCCTTCCACTGGACAAAATTCAGCGAAGCCGTCAGATGTTTTGAGGCCGACAGCCCATGGCGGCAGCGGGCCGCGATAGCCGGCGTAAATCGTGCCGCGATAGCCTCGCGCATACAGTGAGTTGGCCAGGGCGCCAACACCGTAATGATAACTGCCTTCAAATAAGGTGCAGACGGCTGAACTCATGCGGTGACTTTTCTGTAAACCTCTAAATGTTTCTGCGCCATCAACGGCCACGCCAGTATTTGTTCGGCGAATTGGCGGCAGCGCTGGCCGATTTTATTCCGCCATTCGGGTTGGGAAAGATACCGTTCAACCAGGGCAACCATGGCTTCGTCGTCATTGTTGGCCACAACCGGGAAAATATCCGCGCCGCCATAATCACGAATCCCGCCCACGTCTGTCGTGGCCACAGGCAGGCCGCTGGTCAATGCCTCCACCACCGCCGTATTGGCCCCGCTTTCGTTGAGAGGCAGGAGCATCAAGTGACTTTTCTGATAGAGTTCACGAAGTTGTTCGTCGTTCAGGCCGCCATGCCAGGTCACCGCCGGATGATTGGCCAGCGGAGTCAAAGCAGGACTTTTCCGATGGTGTTGCGGCACGAGCAAATCAAAACGCAGTTCCGGCATTTTTTCCACCAGTTGCTTCACGACCCGAACCAGCATCGGCTCGTTTCGCAAATAAACCCCGCTGTAAAGAATCCTTGGGGACGTGGTCCGCTTCGACGAATCAGGTTTGAAAAAATCGGTATCCGCCCCGTGATGGATAAATCGAACCCGCCCTTTTCCGACATATTGTTCAAAGAACGGAATATCCCGTTGATAAAGAACAATCGCCGAACTTAGATGGGAGAGCATTCTGCACTGGTCCAACTGCCAGATTGAGGCTGGCAGATGAATTGTGCCAATGACGTCTTTGTCCGCCTTGGACCAGGCGCGCAAAAGGTCAAGGTTGTTCTCCATGTGCAAGATGTGGCTGGCGTCAGGTCGCCGCCATCTGCGCTGCAACCGGAATTCCAGTTCGCTCAAACTGGTTGCGCCGCGGCCTGTCCGCCCTTGTAGTCTTGCGTAACTGCTGCCCAGGTAACGAGCCGCGTGGCCCTGGCGGACTTTGACACTCCACACTTGTTCCGGGGCCAGCAGGTGCTGGGTCAATTGTTCGTATCCCGAATGCTCTCCGAACCACGCAATTTGGTCCTTTAAATGCAAAATCTTCACAGCCTGAATCGCTGATCTGGCTTATGGAATCAGCCCGGCTTGCCGCAATGCGGCCGCCCGGTCCGCCTGCGCCCCCTTTTTCGGAATAATGATCAGGTTACATTCATCCGGCAGTTCATCTGGAACGCCGCTCCATTTTTTAGCCTGGCGGGACGGCATGGCGGAGGGCGGCCAGCTTAATGGCACAAAATAGATGTCAAATTTTGAAAAGGGGGATACCAAATCAAGCGAGCTGTTTCCGTGCTCCGACAGTGCAGCCCGGTTATGCTCAATCAACCATACTGGCGGATCTTGCGAAGTTAGCAGGTTGCGAGCGCCTCGGACCATGGAGAGTTCGGCGCCTTCAATATCGCACTTGATAAATGCAATGTTCCGCACTCCTTTAGAAATCAGTTCGGCCACGAACGCGTCGATGGTTGTGGCCTCCACCCTATGTTGGCGTATTTGCTGCCCCAACGCCGCAACTTTAACCGTGCTTTGCTGCGCGTCCGATCCGGATGTGGACAGCCAAAAATCAATATGGCCAACCTGATCGCTGATCGCCTTTGCATGGAGAATGGTCCGATCCAGTTTTAACAGTTTTTTAGTCTCTTCCAGTTTCGCAAACGTTCCTTGACCCGGTTCGAATGAATGAACTTGTCCGCCTTGTTTTACCAGACCGTCCAGAAGAGCCGTGTAATATCCCACATTGGCGCCTATATCCAGAACGGTGTCGCCATCGCGCACGGCTTTGGAGACAATGAGTGTTTCCAAAGGCTCGTAAGCTCCCTCAAGAAAAATCAACTCGGAAAGCTGGTTGTCACAATGGTAAACGAATTGATTATTGTTTTTCAACGAGTAGATCAAGGTGCCGTCTCTCTGGAAGTCTGAATTAACACTGGCACGATACATCTTGAGGCGATTTTGAAAATTCTTCCTGCCCATCGGTGTAAACATGGCGTTATACACCTTTATCGGAAGCTTCGGAATCGTCTTTATAAGAGTCATGTTGGCAGGAGCCTTGGGGATCACTTCGATCAGGCTTTAATTGGCTTTCGAAACCTTACTCCCATTTGCAGGAGGAGCTTCCGACAAAACGGACCGGGAAGGTGCTGTGTCATGACTTCAATCTTACTGACCAGGCCGCGCGGCAATACGCGAAGAAGCAATTCCATCTTCAAGTAACCGTGCGTCAAAGTATTATTGAACAATACAATCTCTTCGACTTCCAAGCCCGCCCGGGAAGCCAGCGGCCGGATTTCGTCGGAATGCAGCAGAAAAATGTGACCGTCGGAATTGGGCTTGAACTGAACCGACTCGTAAACGCTGGGGTCTGAACAGTCTGAAAACTTCGGAAGCGGGTTCTGGAAATATCCGCCATTGGGCGTCGTCATCACAATATAACCGCCGGGTTTCACGAGTTGCGCGGTCTTTTGCAGGAATTCGTCAGGGTGGGCCACATGTTCAATGATTTCGGTAATCAAAACCGCATCGAACGGCGCCGGGAATTTGAGCTCGAAGGCGTTTCCGGGCGCGAACTCGATTTCTCCCCGTTCGCGTTTGAGGCGGACGTAATCCGCCAGATCCTCGCGGAGATCGTTCCATGTCACATTGTATCCCATCTCGGCCAGGGCGATGGAGAAATTCCCCTGGGCGGCGGCGACGTCAAGAATCCGCGCGCCCGGAGTGAGAACTTCGCTGAGCAGGCGAAGTGTTTGCCGTCTTCGATTATCGTAGGCATAGGCATATCCCCGGTTGGTGATCACGCCGTACACCTCCTCAAGATCGTAAGGATAAGAATACTTCCACGATTGTGGCCAGCTCTCCTGAATATGCACGCGCTTCATAATTTGTGAAGATTCATTAACCCACCCAGCAGTGCTGGTGAATGTTAATATTTCCTTTTAACATTTCTTTGACGCCAAATTTCAAATGATACAATTTGCGCTTATTAAAACTCAGGCGTGTATGCCATAACATATATGGCAATGCGCTCTGCATCATGTGCGTTGTATAATGCCGCGGCAGACCGGAGGCTTCCGCCGCTATGCCGAAACAGGCTCCCTCGCCGGCGCCGTTGTATCCGCGCTGTTGGGCTTCTTCCGCGAACCGGTCCCAAATGGCGAAAAATTCATCCAGTTTGTCATGCCGCGTCAGGGCGAACAAACCCTCCCAATAACTAATGACGTTGCGATTGAAACTCAATCCCCAGGTCCGGGCAAGATTTTCAATTTCCGGAAATGAATAGATGTCCTCGGGCGATAACTTTCCGGCATGAAGACCGGGCGGGAACGAATAGATCAGCGCCTTGCGCACGGCCCGCCGGTCAGCGCCAAACCAGATGGTGGTGTCGGCATCAATAAAGATGCCTGTTTCTCCCAGTTTCAATGCTTCGCGGAGCGCCATCCTCTTGTCGTGGTAGGAAAACTGTTTAGGCCGATGATTGACAGCATGCACATGTGAAAACGGCCGGAAAGCTTCTGGAACATCTGTAACAACCACGAAGGGCACCTTATAAACTCCCAAATCCGCCGCAAGATACCTGGCAAACTCGGCGTGCTGTTCGCCCATGGCGAGGGTGCAAAAGACATTATGCATTAGTTTCTTTCAGGGGCGGCCGCATTTCGCGCTTCGTCCGGCCAGCCCTTGACAAGTTTTCGCGCCAATTGAAAACCGCGAAGCTCCTCCATGACCAGACGCCGTTGCAATTGATTGCCTTTGACCAAGCGATACGCAGCCCGCACCACCGTCCGCCAGCCAAGCCGGATGGGCTCGCGCCCCATTCCATCCACCCAACTAATCAAATGACCGGAAGCGCAGAGATGGCGATATAACGAAAAAAGGTAGGACGGATCACTGCGGCGCTTCGGGATCAGATGAAGCATTTGAAGTTGTGCGAACTGTCCGATGGTGTAGCCCTGTTTAAGGGCATTTTTTGCCAGCGCCACGTCTTCCCCCCGCAAAAGACTGGTTCCACGACTGCCCAGAATGCGGTGAGTGGGGTTGCTTTTTGCCTCCTCCACATAAGCCGTGGCGATGGATCTGCGAAGGCACATTCCGGCGGTGACCGGCTCCGAACGGGAATCGATAAAGTTTGACCATGCACTTTTTGTAATTCGGCGCACGGCGATCCAACTCTCGTAAGGAGCGAACCACTCCGGCGGCGGCGCTTCATATTCCGGCATCAGGCACCCGCTGGCCGCTCCCAAGTCCGGGCGCGCCGCAAACAATTCCGAACAGAGTTGGAGATAATCGCTGGCCATGACATTGTCGTCATCTAGAAACACAAGGAGTTCGCCGGTAAATTCGCGCATCGCACGAATGCGGGCGCTGGCGATGCCCAATTCTGTTTCGACAATAACGCGGGCATTTGGGTGCCAGGCCAGATCAACACTTCTTGCGACGGGCGGATTTGACGCATTGTCGATGATGAGGAATTCCCAATCAGACATCGGCATATTTTGGGATTTTAACGCATTCAGGACGCGAGACATGTAGTCAGGTCGTGGATTATGCGTGCAAATGGCAACACTGAGGTGAGGCATACAAAACTTAGACAGCAATCGCAATCATGACCTGGCAGTTATCTCAGCCCTCGCTTTGGTCAAACCGCGGTTTTGCGCCTTTGCAATCGACTTTATCGGATCAGGCAACCTCCACACTTGGTAAGCCTTCAGCCATCGCATTACTTTGGGATCTTGCGGGGGAATGTAACTGGAGTTTCTTTGGCTCTTTAGCATGTGAGTCGAATACTCGATGCCCTCCAAAAGGCGGCATAGATAATCCAACGTCATGCGTCCCTTCGGAATGATGTGTGTGGAATGCAACTTTTGAAACAGGCCGGTTCCAAATCCGGAATCGTAAGCCGTCAGAGCCATGTCTATGTCTTCACCGGACACGAGCGATGTTCCTTTTCGGCCCAGGTGCTTTGACGCCGGCCGACTGACCAGCGCTCGAGCGTAAGCAACCGCCACCACTTTGCGGACACAAAGACCCGCCCCAAAGGGCATGCTGCGATTGTCCGCGTAATAGTTGGACCAGTAATCGCGGTCCACTTCCCGCACCGCCAAAGCGTGCAGATGAGGTTTCAGCCATTCGGGCACCTGATGTTCAAATTCTCCCTCGACATTCCCGCCCCACGCGCCGAGGAATGGATACTCCTCGGAAATCTCCATGGTGTTGGCCAGGAAATCCGGGCGCAGAACGTTATCATCATCCACAAAAGTCAAAAGGTCCCCGGCTGACTCTTTGATTCCACGCAAACGGGCGGGCGTGAGGCCAAGTTCATCTTCGCGGATGTGGCGGGCGTGCGGATGCCAGGACAAGTTCCAGGTTGAAGCCAGCGGCTCCCTGGAAGCATTGTCAATCAGTAGAAGTTCCCATTGCTCCTTCGGCAGCGTTTGCGCTCTGAGCGCGGCCAACACGCGGTGCAAAAAATCCGCTCGCGGGTTGTGAGTGCAAATGATGACCGATAACTCTCGCATGACTGGAATTTACGATGCCAGAGGTTGCATGTGATTTTGAAAAGATGCCGGAGCGGCCGACTTTGCGCGGCTCATGGCGATTGCACTCTCATAACTTTTCTCCATTTGCGGCCCGATACTCTCAACCGAATATCGCTCCAGGACCCTCAACCTGGAGTTGCGGCCCATTTGAATCCGCAAGTCATCGGATCGCAATAACCTGACTACTGATTCGGCAATGGCCCGTGAATCACGCGGCGGGATTAATAACCCGCAGTTTGCATCCAGCATCTCCGCCATCCCGCCCGAATTGCTGGCCACGACTGCCTTGCCTGCCGCCATTGCCTCAAGGCAGACATTCGGAAAGTTCTCCCAAACACTTGGAAAGACACACACGTCAACTTTTCCGTACTCAATGGGCATCTCGTACAAATTTTTCGAGCCAACCATTATGATGCTCCGGCGATGCTTATTGAGCTTTCGTGTGACGTACCCATCAAAAGATTCAAGGGTACCGGGATGGCGCAGTGCCGCTCCAACAAAACGAAAGGAGGCATCGGGTTCCGCTTTCAGGATGCTCGGCACGGCGTCAACCAAATCGCAAATTCCCTTCCTGTATTCAAGTCTTCCAAAAAAGCCGACAACCTTTCCGTTGGCGGCAACGGGGATGTTTAACAAGTCATTGGCGGGAATGTAAGGATTTGGAACCACCAGCGTCCGATTACGGTCGATTCTCCATTCCCGGATTGCCCATTCGGCCATGGCCTTTGACGGCGACGTCACAAAGCTGCATTGGCTGACATAATTTTTCTCAAGTGAATCGAGATCCAACTGTGTGAGTGATGATTGCTGATAAGTTTCGTAAGGCGGCGGGCGTTTGCCTTTGCGCAACGCTCCCGCCATGATGCGGATCTGGCTTATATGATGCCGAAACCAGGCCAGCCGGTTCGGACAGGCGCTGCTGCTGCGAATAAGCTGATTGGGCGTATGCATCTTTACGACGTGAGGTAGGTTGGGATGCAATCTCAATATTTCCCGCCCATCGGCAAAGTATTCGGGGCTTTCAACAACATCAAAATTACAAGTGGCGTGCCGTTGTGAAAAGATTGGCGCGATGGCTTCCGCAAACTTCGGGCGATTCATTTCCCCCGCCAGGTTCACGCCCGTTTTTCCCTCCTCAAAATGACCGCTGCGCCGGCTGCTCGCTGCGAAGACCTCGACATAATGGCCACGCTGCGCGAGCAGGGACGCCGCCTGCCCGGCATAGGTCCCAATTCCGCCGAAAGCGGTATCGGGAGGAAATTCGTAACTTACGATGGCGATGCGCATGCTTCTAAACAATCAAGCCGCGAACTGCTCGCGCCATTTTTTGATCGGCTTTTCATCAACCGAGATTTCGCTTTTCCATCCGACGTTGACCCATTTTACAATATTCGCCGTGTCCGTGCGAGAAAGGGTCGGCAAGCCGGTTTCCTTCGCTATCTCCGTCGCCCTGTTATCGACTTCCAAAATTAAAGATCTTTTGCCGGCGACGAGACATCGGATGCCTCCGTGCAGACGAGTTCCAACATAATCCAAATCGGGAGTTGCCGAAAGACAGGCATCCAGGGCGGCCAAAGTACGCTCCAAAACGACCAGGTTAAAGGCCTTGTCTTTCATCAAGGTTTGCAAATAATCCAAATCCATTTCGCCTTGCGGCCAAAAGTAAATCGTCTTGTAATGTTTGACTAAACAAGACACGAGAAACCTGTCGGCTTCCGGGTTCTTTCGATAATCGGTCAACATGAGCAATACACTCTTCGCCGGCTTTTGTTCGTTCACTACTTTCGTTTGCCCTGCCAGCCCCCACAAGGTCGGGCACGATGTATTGACAACGTTTCGAATGCCGCAGGTGGCCAACTTCTGTTTCGTGTAACCATCGCGAACGGAATGAATAAATGTTCGGGACAAGGCGCACTTGAGCAAAACCTTGCTAAATAAAGTGATCGATGACTGGTAATGTTGCCAGCCCACCCCGCAAAGAACGGCGGGATGCAAAGCCATCACTTTTCCCGGAACGCTCCATTGCCGGCAATGACGCATGTCGGAACTAAGAACATTGGTGCCGCCGACGATGCGGCAGCGCGCCTTTTTAATTTTTAGTCTTTCGGTCTCGCCGGGATATGCGTGGGACGAAATGGAAATGATTTCCTCTTTCGGAAAGATGCGGTGTATTTCAGCGATGACCGCTTGCGATATGATGATATCTCCCAGGTTTGAATTCAAAGTCCCGGCATTGTCCTTGAGAGACGGGTTAAAAAGTAAAATACCCATCAGCGCTTTCTTTCAAATCTGAGGATTGTATTCTTGGTGATGGAACCTATTTCGTGCAGGCTAAATTCGTCCAAGAATTCTTCCAAAAGATTTTTTAAGGTGAGATGGCTTTTCCAGCCCAGCTTGGTCCTTTCCTCCAACGCGCTGACAGATTCGATGGTACAGTACGACATTATAATTTCTTGATAAGATAATCGCTTGATGTGTTTGATATAGGCTGATGCGTCCTGCATGTATTCCAAAAATCCGCTGATGAAGGCAATTTCCCCGTCAATTTTCGGATAGGGAGATTTGTTAAAATCCGCGACAATCGTGTCCGGGCTTCGGCTTGTATAATCAACGGGGATATACTGGATTTCCGAGGGAAGATGTTTGCGTAAATATTGCTGGCCACACCCATAATCAACCAACCTGCCCTTGCGCTTTATCATCCTGGCCAGCAAAACGACTCTTTCCTCCCAAGCAGGATCGAAATACTCGATGTCCCTCCATTCCACTGCTTTGTTGCAACGGAACAACCGGTTTAGCAGCGTTGGAAATAGTTGTCCGATTTTCATTATAGAATATTCCAAGTGCCGGGGCTTTGGACGCACCCATAATTGGTTCCTTCAAATTCCGCGAGATGGCTTCCCCCATCGACCACCTTGAATCTGGACTCCATTTCATAACTTTCATGGACTTGGATGGACGGTGTGTGAATTACAAGCAAAAATCCGTAATTGCCTGGAGCGAGAAATAATTTGGGTATGGTGAAGGTATATTCTTTTGTCAGAGTCGAAGCCGACGGCGGCTCTAGCCGCATCTGGTCGCTAAAAATGCGTCTCTCCAGATAGTCCTTGACCGAAACTCCCAAAACCATGCCGGGTTGGAGCTTTGAGGATTGAAGGGAAAAATGAACGTGTATGTTTTCATCGTGCCGAAAAGTATCCTGGGGCCGGCGAGCCAGATCAGTGGTCCTGGCCCACTGCAAGATGCTTTGTTGGCGCTCATTTGCCAATTCCTTCGGATGCGCTCCCGAAGTGGAGTAATATTCATTGATAACAGCGGCGGGAATATCATCCATGCGTAATCTCCCTTTGTTAAACAGGAGACACCTGTTGCACATGCGGGCTGCAACCCCCAATTGATGCGTAACGAGCAAGATCGTGCGGCCAAGTTTTGCCACTTGATCCATTTTTTCCATACACTTTTTTTGAAACTGCGCGTCCCCCACGGCCAATACCTCATCCACGATCAAAATTTCCGGTTCCAAATGAGCGGCCACGGCGAAGGCCAGCCGCACATACATGCCGCTGCTGTAACGTTTCACCGGAGTGCCCAGAAACTTCTCCACCTCGGCAAAGGCCACAATTTCATCAAACTTCTTTTTAATCTCTCCCCGGCTCATGCCCAGAATCGCGCCGTTCAGGTAAATATTTTCATGTCCGGTAAGTTCGGGATGAAAACCAGTGCCCACTTCCAAAAGGCTTGCCACGCGACCGGTAGTTTCCACCCGGCCTTCGGTTGACTCGGTAATCCGACTCAAGATTTTCAAGAGCGTGCTTTTTCCGGCGCCGTTGCGTCCGATAATGCCGACGACCTCGCCTTGCTTGATGTCGAACGAAACATCTTTCAATGCCCAAAAGATTTCGGGCATTTTTGAATCTTTGCTTCCCAATTTCGACGCTTCGAGCGCGCCGCGTTTCGAGCCGGAAGCGGAATTTTTAAGCCAGCGAAGGGGGGCGGTGGCAAAGTCATGGATCACATGCCGCAGGCCGTCAGAACTTCCATTGGTCCCCAGGACGTACTTTTTGGAGACATTCTCGACGCGGATGGCAGTGTCAGACATAGTTAGATAACGTCCGCAAAAGCGCGCTCGGTTTTGCGAAAGTAAAAAATGCCAAAGAACAACAATCCCGCCGTCAAGGCGACGGACAGCAAAAATTCCGGCCAGCAGAAAGTGTCCGATCCCCCCAAGATTGCCCAACGGAACCCATCAACCACCCCCGCCATTGGATTCAATGAATAGAGGAGAAAAAACCTTTCGCCAAGCGTCTCCCCGAACTTTTTGATAAGTTTGCCGTGAAGATAGCTGCTGCTGTAAGCGACCGGACAGACATACAGACCAAATTGAATGACGAATGGAATCAGCATGCGAAAGTCGCGATACCGGACTGTGAGAGCGGTGACAATCAGGCCCGGTCCCAAGGCCGCAGCTATGGCCAGCACGACAAGCGGGGGCAAGGTGAGTAATCGCCAGCTCGGCACAAAATGATACCAGACCATCAGTCCGGCCAGAATCGAACACGCCACCAGAAAGTCCACCAGCGAAACGACAATGGAGCTTGCCGGGACAATCATGCGGGGGAAATAAACCTTTGATATCAAATTGGCATTGTTGACTACGCTTTGGCTGGCCAGGGAAAGGGCGTTGGCAAAAAATTGCCACGGCAGCATGGCAGCACAGACCATTATAGCATAAGGAGCCCCTGCTTCTGACGGCAGTCCGGCGAGTTCGCCAAAAATAACAGTCATGATGACGATGCTCATCAGGGGTTGGATGAGCGCCCACGCCAGGCCCGCCACGGTCTGCTTGTAACGCACCAGCACGTCCCGCCAGGCGAGGATCAAGAACAATTCGCGGTAATGAAACATGTCGCGCCAGTAATTTTTTGTGGCGCGGCCAGGTTCGAGGATCAATTTGTGTGGTGTTCCCATTTTAATTGAAGCTCCGCACTTGGAGTTCCTGGCAGTTTTCTGCGGGAAATCCTTGGCTCGTTAATTATTTTTGTCAGTCGACGCACAATGCCCCGTGACCGGGCGCGCGTTTTAATCGCTACTTAGCATTTTCAACACGATCGGCAATATCCGCCTCCCCGACCGCTCCCACCGACGCAGCAACGCGATGCGTTCGATAATATGCCGCCGTTTTTCGTCTGAAAGTGTTTGCGCCTGGGCTACGATGCGGTTCAGGCGGGTTTCGCTGTCTTCAAAATGAGTCAGAATATGCTGACGTAAAAAACGATTGGCCAGTTTTCGCAACTCGGCAACCGCTTCGTAATGCGTACGACGATCCGCTTCGACGTACACCGTTCGCACGGCCCCCAAGTCTTGAAGATTTTTTAGACCTTGGCTGGCTGAGCCTTTGCTCAAATTGAGCCGTTCGATGAGTATGTCCATGGCGAGTGGTTTCTCGGAAACAAAAAGCAGGCCATAAATCTCTGCGACGGAACGCGGTTGCCCGAGCGCAGCGGCAAATTGGATAAAGAGATGAATGACTTCAATTTCGGCGGGCTGTAGCCGCGAAACCGGAACGCTTGCCTTGGCGACTTCCCTGGTTTTTTCTGTGAAAGCCATTTCTTCCATCGGGAGATTGTAGCATACAAATCACTTTGTTCAATAAAAAATGAACAAAATATTGGCAGCCAGAACCTCACCAAGGCGTTTCGTCTTGTCGAAGAGTGTGGTGTTTTTTAAGCACAAAGGTTAGAAATCTGCTTTATTTTACGACAGTTATACTCGTTTGCGCCTCGGATGGAACAGGATGTCCGGTCCATTAAGTCGAGAATTAAAATGGACTCTTATCTCGTGTCGATTTAACCCCATCTTATATATTTTGTAATCTATTTAAGACTAGCCACTTGCAATATTACCGACCCGCATTCGGCTATTTGACGTGCCAATCAGCCGTCGAAGAATTTTACGCTTTTTATTTTGTGGCGCTTGGCCGACAGTAGGGGCGATCCAATTCGTTTGAGCCCAAACAGTTGCGATAGCTTTGGTGGCACAATTGAATCGATTCAGAGCCCTCTTTTCTCAGCGGGTCGTCGGCTTTTCTTACAATGCCAAGGTTTTACCGAGAGATGGACGCTTTTTCGGTACGACCCCAAATAGCTGATAGGGAGTATTTTGTGTCCGAAAACATAAGCGCGGATCAGGATGGCACAATATTAGCTTTTGTTTACAAGTGGTTAATAGGATGTGAAAAAGCCTATGAGGGCTTAAAACTGCCCCGATTGCATTCTAATAATCAATAACACGCATGAACCCAAAAATGCAGTTGAGAGTTTTCCAGAGGCTTTGTTAAATGGAGATTAAAATGCGATGCTTATGTCGCCTTGAGGTGACTGGCGGAGGCATGGCTATTTATTTCCCGGCGAGCCCGGTGGTGACAATGGACGCAACGATTGTTTGCAACGGCAATAAACAAGGTGGTAACGCATGCAGATAACCCCCCCCCAGCGATTCTGGATTTTTCCGGCGTTATCCTATGTCAAAATATGGCATTGTGGTATTGTCGATGCGATTAACGACCTGTGGACCGTTCCAAAACTGGGTTCGGCCCTGAATTTTACCTTCCTGACAACCCCCTAGCTTATGAATCCATTCAGCATATGGGACATCTTATGGGGTGTGCTAGGCATATTAGTTGCCTGGACAATTATCGGAGCCATCAGGCGGATTAAGTCCGGCAATTTGAGTCTGGCAGCTAAAGTCATCTGGCCTTTGACGCGATACGATGACGGATTAATAGATACCCCGGTTAAGGAACCCTATCGAAAAAGGGAGCAACCTCATCCGTATCGGCCATCTCCCCCCGTCAGGCCGGCGTTT
>Ga0182024_10002648_pt1 | contig 44029 bp, 31 predicted proteins | sample P32metaG_FD_120480 | JGI IMG/M metagenome (GOLD analysis project Ga0182024, IMG submission 120480) | Permafrost microbial communities from Stordalen Mire, Sweden - P3-2 metaG (Illumina Assembly) | ecosystem: Environmental > Terrestrial > Soil > Wetlands > Permafrost | place: Sweden: Stordalen... | reverse complement strand
TCGCCTCGCGGCTACGCCTTGCGTTTCGCTACGGTTGCCATCATCGGCTCCGATTGGCTCCTTTCATCCAATTAGATTCTGCCCATGCTGGGCACACTCCGCGCCGGACCCCCTGGTCCGGCTGTTCGGGGCCGACGAGGGCGTCGGCCGCAGTCCAGGGGGACTGCCCTACGGGATTACGACGATTCCCGCGTACGTCACGTCGTTATTCAGATCCCAGGTCTTCTCGTACTTCAGCGTCGCGGCGTCATACACTTCGATGTCGAATCCGGCGCCATAGATGTACAGCTTCTTGCCGTCGGTCGAAATCCCCAGAGTAAAGCGAGTGCGGCAAGGGACTTCAGCGCGCTGGGTAATCTGATCGTTAGTCAGATCAAAAGCCCAGAACTCGCAGCGCTTGGTGCCGTGGATTCCCGTTGACACGACGGTATAGGCCGCCTTGCGGTCGGGCGTTACTTCGATGCCCGCCATGCCCGCCGGCGCCGGGCCGATCGGATTGAAGTCCACCTGCCGGTTGCTCAGATCGAATCGGGCCAGCCCGAACACATGATTGTGGACGATAGGATCGGACGAAACGAAAACCGCAACGTGCTGGCCGGCATCGTTGATCAGGTCCAAATCGCCGCCGAAACGGACGTTTTCCATCTCCACGCCCGGAAAAGTAGGTTTGGAGAGTTCGATGCGATCCAGCACCTTGAAGTCATCGGCCTGCATGATCGTGATCTTGTCGCCGAACTGATACAAATACTTGCCATCCGGGGAAAGTTCCAGCGGAGCGCGCCCAAAATCGATGTCGTTTGCGGACTGATCCTCTTTGGGCATGTCCACGGTCTTAATAATCTTCTGCTGTTGTAAATCGATCACGGTATACTTAGGCCTTCCGACTTCGTAGTGCTCGATGTACTTGTCGATCTCCTTAGTGATGCTGTAGAACAGCTTGCCTTGCGCATCCGGAGTTCCGTTCCAGAAACGGTATTGCTTGGTCGGCGTGTTCAGCACAAAGTGATTGGTCACCTTGCGCGTGGCAACGTCGATTACTTCGATGCCATTGTGATCGATGGTGGTCACATAAATTGTCTTGTGGTCCGGTGTCTGGCGAATCGACATCGGCGTGCCGGTGGTTAACGGGATCCGATCGACGATCTGGCCTTTGGCCTCATCGAACACAATCACCGAAGCCGGGTAGGCCGGCAGCCAAAGAGTGCCAGCGCTCGCGAGCGCGGCGGAAGCGGCGAATAGCAGAAATAAACGTGACATGAGTTGAGTTATGGAAACACCCATTATGGGAAGATCAGATCGAGATTCCGCCAGTCCTTCGTGGCGGCGGCGCATTTACTGGCCCAGTCCGGCGAGTTGTTGAGATGATCGGGGACCGCGGCCGGCCAGTAACAGCTCACAAAACAATCGTAGATATCGCGCTCGACGGGCTGGCACAGTCCGGCAGTTCCACCGGCGGCATCCACTTCCCAGCCGGGCGTGAACATAAGCGAGCACGCCATCGGGACATGCGGGCGCGGCGGAGGGGCTTGCGGATTCTGCAGTGCGACCACGTCGCCGGTGCGTGAAGCGACGTAGTTATCGATGCGTTCCGCTTTCTTGTTCAGAGGTCGCATATGTCTCATGATGATGCCTTCCTTTCGGCGAATTGCTGTAAAAATTCCGGATTCCTGGCTGCGATGGCGCCGTAAATCTCCAGACAGGTATTGGTCCAATCCCGGATCCAATCGCAATAGTGCAGATTCGGATGCCCGGTGTCTCCGTAGCGTACGAATGCTTCGTGATGGCAGCCGCCGGCGCACAGCGGCCGCGCCCAGCAGGTGTGGCAGTCGTATTTGGAATCGATATGGCCGCGGCGCAGGAAGTCGGCCTGCTTCTCGCGATTGATGCCGGTGGAGATGTGTCCCAGTGCATGCGCGTCGGAATCGACGAAGCGGTGGCAGGGCGCAATATCGCCCGAGGGCCCGACGCCCACCAATCCCAGCCCCGCTCCGCAAGGGTGCGATTTATTTACGCCCTGGCATAGCTCCGCCAGTGTATCGCTGACGTTCGAAAACCCGTGCGCTTCACCGCGCATCGCATATTCGAGATATTCCTTGGCCAGGACATGAAACTGTTCCAGCACGCCGTCCATGCCCTTCTGGTTGATGGCGTAAAGCTGGTTGGGCGACGTAGTTACTGGAGCGAAGCCGACTTCATGAAAACCCAGGTCTTGCTTGAGGTGTCGGAAGATTTTAACTACATCGGTGACGCCCGAAGTAAGAGTGACCCGCGCGGTAATCGGACGCGTGCGATGGTTCTGGATAAGCGCGCGCACCTTCGGCTCGATGATGTCGTAGCTGCCCTTGCCGTTGGCAAAAACGCGTAGCGCGTCGTGCATTTCCTTCGGCCCATCCATGCTCACCGTTACGCCTATGCGGTTCTCGGAGAGAAACTCGATAATGGCGGGCGTCAGCAGCGTGGCATTGGTCGTCAAGCTGAAATCGATGTGCCGCTCCTGCTCTTTAGCGCGGCCATTGGCGTAGGCCACCACCTGCTTGAGCAGCGGGAAATTCATCAGGGTCTCGCCGCCGAAAAAGGTAATGTGAATCGAACGGCGGCCAGCCGATTGTTCCAACAGGAAATCGACCGACGCCTTGGCCGTCTCCAGATCCATGAACTTCGGCTTGCCTTCGGGAGTGGCCACCTTGTCCGCTCCGAACTCATAGCAGTATTGGCAAGACAGATTGCACTGATTGGTGAGATTTAGCACCAGCGTCTGGATCGGAAAGTCGACTGGAGGCGCGCTGGCCGGCTCGGGCGCCGAACGTCCCGTGACAATCACCTGCGAATGGTAGAGTTCGGCGATCAACTCTTGAGCGTCGGAAGCAGCCAGCCCGCTCGAAATCAGATCCTCGATCAGCGAGCCATAATCTGTTTCGCCCGCGCTCAAGCGGCTGATCACGCGAGCGACCGCATCATCCACCTGGAATATGGCTCCGGCCGGAACCAGGTAGAGAAAACGCGTACCGGCGGCCTCGAATGAGTGAAATTCCCCCAATCGAAATAGCCGCGCGTCAGTTGTGACTGCGGCCGTCACTGGCCCACCTCAGGCTGATCAAACCTTATATAAGTAGGTACGGTAACCACCAGGTACGACTTACCAACCAGCGGTTTCCCGTCCGGACCCTTTTCATTCTTGGCGGTGGCCACCACCCAAATGTCTCCGTAATTGTTGCGGCTGAACTTGCGCTTCGGGTTCGGGCCGTCGGAGGCGGGCGTGAAGAGACCGCTCGGACTCAGCGTACCCACAAAATTCTTATCGTCGTCGCCGTATGCGGAATAAAATTCTTCGACTGAAAAAGTAGCGTCGATTGGTCCCAGCTCGACATCGTCGGCGGTGTACGGCTTTCCATCTACACCGCGCTGGTAGGCGACGGCTTCAAACTGCTGGTAACCCTTGGGATGCGTTTCGCTACCCAGCCGCGCCAGAGCCGAAGTGGGCATTACCTTTATATAGTCGATGCGATCATACACCGCCACTCCATTCGGAAGCACCGCGCGCCGCAATGCGACGTCCCGTTTGCCGGGCACTGCGCTCGGAGCGACATCCACCTCCGCAATCACTTCGCTGGCTGAATGAGAAACAATCCGGCGCACCGTCACCCCAGTGCCGAAATCCAGATCGGCGGGCGCGACTTGCGCCGGAAGATTGTCTCCGATGAGACGCACGCGAAGCCCTTGCGAGCCGGCCTTCAGCGCTGGATGATCCACCCCCAGCAGCGTCGGTTCAGACGACGCGCGCTGTAACTTCACATCGAATCCGAACTCTTGATAATCGCCCCAGAACCAGCGGCCGTCGGCCTGCGATTGGTCGGTGGAGACTAACATCACTTCGCGCATGTCGCTATTCAGATCGTCTGGACCGGTACTGGCCGGTTGTGTTCCTTTCGACCGCCCGCGCCAGGCATAGCCGGTGTACACCAGACTCGAACCAGTTCGCGAAATAGTTGAACCATCCTTGGCCGATTGCAGTTTCACGCGAGTGCTGAACTCGTCGTCCGCTTTACCGTTCGGTTCCACTTCCATCTCGCCATAAAACTTTCCGCGGCCGGGAATATACGCGGTAACCAGCCAGCGGCCCGCCAGCTTGGGTGCGCGCATGCGAGCTTGCCAGGCAGCCCACTCGGGAGTACGCAGGCGAGCAGTCTTGCCCAGATAAGCGATGGCGTCGTCTACTGGAAGCGGCGCCGCCGGATCGATGTGATGACGCTCATCGTCGAACCCACCCGCATTCATTCCCAAACGGAAGGCTTCATCGGCTTGCGGGTACAGCGCCACATGAAAATTAGTGAGTAGTCTCCAATCTTCTTGCGAGCGCCGCCAGGATAGAGGCCGCGCGAAGGCATGGCAATAGGAACAAGCGCCGCGCACATTGTCGGTGGGGATGTTGGTCTCGTCCTGAATCCGATGCTCGGCGACGTACATCACCGGCTTGGCTTCTTCGGGCGCCAGGCCATGGTAGGTGCTCAGGTACTTAAGGATGGAACGCGCTTCCGCCGGCGTGAGACGAACCCCTTGCAGCCGCACCATCCGTTTAATGGCTTCTTCCCACCCTTCGGGCGTGGAACGCTCCCAGGAAATACGCAGGAGATTGCCCTTTTCGTCTTTTGTGTGGCAAGTGCCGCACTTACTCAGGACCAGTGTATCCGTGACCGGGATGCCCTCTTCGGGCGCCGGCTTAGCCGCTGCTTCAGTGGGCGGGGGAGTTTGGGCCAACAACAGTGGTAGGGCCAGAAGGGACGCCAGCAGAAATTTCATATTTGTCGATATTGAATAATGATACTCCTCCGGTAACGCTGTGGGGAAGCGGCCGGAGCGCCGCTGACGTCGGCCTTGGACTAATGTGTTTCCCGTAACTCTTCACATAATGTATTTTGAACCGATGAGATGACCGACACTTTCCCGGCCCGGAAGGGTTTCCAGAAATGTGACCGTTGTGAGGCTTCATGCATAAGTTCTTATACTTTGCTGCGTTTGCAGCACTGATTCCGGCCTTCGGCCAATCGCCAACGCCCCAAGTCAGTGACCTGGCCGCTGCCCGACTGTTGGATCAGGCTGCCTGGGGCCCGACTCCCGCCGCGATTCAACAAGTCCAACAGATGGGGATCACCGCGTGGCTCGACCAGCAATTCTCGCTGAACACTTCCGATCTTCCCGATCAGCCGCTGCTCGATTCCACCGGGATGACCAATCGCAATCTTCAACCCGTACAGAGCGCATTCTTCGCGAATGCCGTGACGGGACAGGATCAGTTGCGCCAGCGCGTGGCATTTGCGCTCAACCAAATCTGGGTAGTATCCGCTCAATCCGGCGTGCCCGATGCGTACGCGTATCCGCCGTACTGGCGAATCTTTCGCGATAACGCCTTCGGGAACTATCGCGACATCATCAAGGCAGTCTCACTCAACCCCGCCATGGGCCGCTATCTGAACATGGCCAACAATAACAAAGGCAATGCGGCGAAGGGCACGGCCGCCAATGAGAACTACGGCCGCGAATTGCTGCAGTTGTTCACCCTGGGCCTCACCGAGTTGAATACCAACGGCACTCCAGTGGTCGATTCGAGCGGAAATCCGGTTTCGACATACGATCAGACCATGGTTACGAACATGGCCAAGGTGCTAACCGGCTGGACCTATCCGGTGGCGCCGGGAGCCACTGCGAAGACCAACAATCCGGCGTATTATTTCGGCCAGATGTATGCGGTCGAAGCCGAGCACGATACCAGTGCAAAGGCGATTTTCGGAGGCATCACGATTCCGGCCGGTCAATCCGCCGAAGCGGATCTCGAATCTCTCCTCGACGCGCTCATGAAGCAGACGACCATGGCGCCGTTCATCTCGCAGCAACTCATCCAGCATTTGGTTACCAGCAATCCCAGCTCCGCCTATATCCAGCGGGTGTCGAACATTTTCGTCGATAACGGTCAGGGTGTCCGCGGCGATCTGAAGGCCGTCATCACCGCGATCTTGACGGATGAGGAGGCGCGTGCGGGCGATCAACCGAGCACGACGCCGGCCGCCACCTTCGGCCACCTTCGCGAACCGGTTCTATTCCTGCCCAACCTGCTGCGCGGCTTGAACGCAACCCTCAGCTCCACCAGCGCCATCTACAACGACGCCACTTTGTTGAGTGAAGACCTGTTCAACGCGCTCAGCGTGTTCAGTTACTTCTCGCCGCAATACCGTACCGAAAAGGGACTGCTCGGGCCCGAGTTCCAGATCTATTCCACCCAGACCGCCGCGAGCCGCGCGGACATCATCAATGCGGCCCTCTATGGCGCCGTGGACAAAGGCACCAAAGTCAACCTGACGCCTTTTGTCGAACTGGCCTCCGACGTTAACACCCTGGTGGATCACATCAGTTACGTTTTCTTGCATAGCAGCATCTCGAGTAATTTGAAGCAGGCCGCCATCGACGCCGCCAATGCTGCGGCCACCCCCACTGCGAAGGCTCAGGCCGCCCTCTACATCGTTTTGACGTCCGCCGAATACCAGATCATTCAGTAAGGAACTTCTATCATGTTTACTCGTCGTGGATTCATTCGCATCGGCGCGGCCTCGGTTGGGTCGCTCGCCCTGCGGCCTTTTGGAGTGCTGCCCGCCTTGGCGCAGAACGGGCCCGATTATCGCGCTTTGGTCTGCATTTTCCTGTTCGGCGGGAATGATTCGAATAACACCGTCATCCCCATGGACGATGCGAACTTTCAAGCCTATACGTCGATCCGGGGCAGCCTGGCGCTGGCGCAGTCCGCGTTAACGCCCACCGTCTACGCCGCGTCAGGAGCGCCCTTCGCCTTTCACGGAAAGCTAGCCGAGGTCGCCAGCCTGTTTTCGTCGAAGGAACTGGCGGTGGTTGCAAACGTCGGCTCGCTGGTGCAGCCGCTCACGCGCGCCCAGTATCAGGCGCAGCAGGCGCCCGTCCCATTGAATCTTTTTTCTCACTCCGATCAGCAGTTACAGTGGCAGACGTCCGTGGCGCAAGGGCACAGCCCTACCGGATGGGCCGGCCGCGCGGCTGATTACATCGCGTCGCAGAATTTCAATTCCTCGAACTTCCCGACCTTCTTTTCAGTCGCCGGAAACAGCCTGGAAGGCGCCGGGGTCTCTACGCAGCCGGTCGCCCTGGGCCCCGGACAATCGCTCACCCTCGCCGGTTTCAATTCCAGCGCCGCATCGCAGGCGCGCTTGAGCGCGTTGAATAATTTGTTGACGCTCGGCAGCGGCGTTTCTCTGGTGCAGGCCGCCGATGACACCCTGTCTAACAGCATCGCCGATGCCAAAGCCCTGAGCGCTGCGCTGGCCAAATCGACGCCGCTCAAGACTCAGTTTCCCAAGAGCGCGCTCGGCGCACAGTTGCAGCAGGTCGCGCAAATTATCCAGGTACAGGCCGATCTCGGAATGCGGCGGCAGATCTTTTTTTGCTCTCTCGGCGGGTTCGACACCCACACCAACGAAATCAATACGCACAACACGCTGTATCCCGAATTGAGCCCGGCCATGTCGGCCTTTTACGACGCCACCCAGGAATTGGGCGTGGCGCCGAACGTGACGACATTCACGGAGTCCGACTTCAGCCGGACTTTCCAACCCACCACCAGCGATGGCAGCGATCACGCCTGGGGCAGCCACCATCTCGTGCTGGGCGGAGCTGTGCAGGGCGGACAAATCTTCGGAAAATTCCCGACCTTCGAGCTGGGCGGTCCCGACGATACCGACGTGCGAGGCCGTTGGATTCCCACTACTTCGGTGGATCAATACGGCGCCACGCTGTGCTCCTGGTTCGGGATTCCCGACAGTGCGCTCGCGACCGTATTTCCAAACTTCGCCAATTTCAATTCGCAGAAGCTTGGTTTTCTCGGATAGCGACGCAAATCGCTTACCCTTCCAGCCATTCCCCGAAAGGATTCTTCGGGTCGCGACATAATCGAAGCAAGGAGGCTTATGAACCGCCTTGTCCTTCCCTTTTTGCTGGTCGCGGCTTTGCCCGCGGGCGACTCGCGCATCGTGCCGGGCATCAACAGCTTTACCATTGCGTCCTACCAACAATTGGCCCGCGGCGATGCGAACCTGGCTCTCTCGCCCTTCAACATCGCTACCGCGCTTTCCATGACTCTAGCCGGCGCGCGAGGGCGTACCGCCGCCGAGATAGCGACGGTTTTGCATCAGAATTATGATTCCTCTTACGATTCCGGCCTCGCCGCTCTGGTCGACGATCTAACCAAAGCGGGTAACACCGGCCTCAATCAGTTGCTCATCGCCAACGGCTTGTGGGTACAAAAGGGCTTGCCCATTCAGGCCGCCTTTGAAGCCACCTTGACCAACCACTATCATGCTCAGATCGTTCCACTCGATTTCGTCGCGGATCCCGAAGGCGCGCGATCGGAAATAAACCGTTGGACCGCGGAGCACACCAAAGATAAGATCAAGAACCTGTTTCCGGCCGGCTCCCTCAATGAACAGATCCGCCTGGTCCTCACCAGTGCCATCTACTTTTACGGCAAGTGGCAGGATCCATTTCTCGCGGCGCGCACCGAGCCCGCTCCCTTCACGGTCCAATCGGGTACAACCATGCAGGCGAACTTCATGAACCAGACCTCGCATTTCAACTACGGCGAGACCCCTTCCAGCCAGATTCTTGAAATGCAATACTCAGGCACGGGAATCGCGTTCGATGTCCTGCTGCCGAAAACAGCCGGCGGCCTGCCTGCTCTCGAGAAATCGCTAACGTCTGGCAATCTGACAGCATGGCTCGGCAGTCTCACCAGCACGAATGTGCGCGTATCTCTTCCCAAGTTTCGCGTCGAGTCGGAGTTTTCTCTGCCCAAAACGCTTTCGGCGATGGGAATGCCGGCCGCGTTCACCAACCAGGCCGATTTCTCCGGTATCGACGACCGCGATAAGCTCTTCATCTCCGAAGTCCTGCATAAAGCCTTCGTAGATGTATCCGAGCAAGGCACGGAAGCCGCCGCAGCCACCGGAATCAGCGCCCGTCCCGCCGCGATGCGCGCGCCCGAGCCGGCCGTAGTCTTCCGGGCCGATCACCCGTTTCTGTTCATCATTCGTGATTCACGCAGCGGCGTGATGCTCTTCATCGGCCGCCTTACGAATCCAAAGCCGTAGCCGGAAGTCGCGAGCGGGCTGTCACTTTACGCCGAAATCGTAGCCTTTTCCTAGGAGTCCCTTCTTCTCGTCTCCGCTGCCCAGGAGAAAGAATAGGTATTCGCCTTTACCGACCGGCGGCGCGGCCAGACGGTACACTCCCGGCATGACTTCCTTTGATTCGAACTGGTGGATGGACTTCGCTGGAAAGACGGGCTTGCCCGCCTTGGTTCCAAAGTCAAGGTTCCGGCGGCCTTTTTCAGGTTCCAGGCTTAATAGTACAAAGTCTTCCATCGCCGCCTTTTCTCCCGGACGGGCATAGAAAGTGGCCGCGCCCGCCGCCACCCGAGCCATTGCCGTCGCACCGACTACCGAACCTATCACATGCCCCTTTATAAGAGCGAACTTGGACATTTTGCCTGGCTCTTTCAACGGAACGACCGGCTTCAGATCCAATTGGACAAACTCTTCCCCGCCCGGCCAGTAGTAAATTCCCACCTCGGCGGGTACTTTTAGGGCCAGCGGGTCGGATGGCGGCTTAGCGGGAGGGCCCGCACGGACCGTTGTGGGGGGCGGAGGTGCCGAGTAAGCCTGGCTCGGATCCATCATGTACTTAATCACCGTCTCGCTCACGCCATCTTTCTTTAACGCCAGAATCTCGTCGCTATTCAGGTCAAACGCTTTGGCGTTATGTTTCACCCGAGCGATAATCACATCCTCGGCCACACCCGCCTTCGAAAGACTCAGAACGTCTTCGATGGTCAGCAATCCAGCTGTGGCTTGGGGCGGCTCCTGCGCGCGTGCCAGGCAAAGCGCCGCCACGACTAGGCAGGCTGCACTCCAGCGGATCATTGGTTCTCCAGAGAAAGATTATCTCACGGCGCAACGGCTGAGATAGTGATAGCCTTGATCCTGGTCCTTTTCTGGGCCTTGCGGTTGCGCCTGGATGGCGAAAAAGCTTAGGCTGGAGGATACAGTTTTTCCGTGGAGCGCGATGCAATGCAACCGGCGGACATGTCCGCGAAAGCCTCGAGATCAGACACGCTCGCTCTGCTTTATCAGAATATTCTAACGGGCATCGTGCGGATTCAGGCTGGCCGCCAGCCGCTCACCGACGTTGAGGTATTTCGAAAACGCATGAAGGCCGCGCTTCAGGAAGTCGAACGCGAAGCCAACGTCGCTGGCTATTCTTCAGGCGAAGTTCGGGACGCTGAGTTCGCGGTGGTGGCTTTTCTGGACGAAACCATTCTTTCTTCCAGGGAGCCTAAAGCCGAGGAATGGCGAAAAAGACCGCTGAACATCGAGCTTTTCGGGCAGGCCATCGCAGGCGATGTCTTTTTCGACAAACTCGCCGACATTGAGCGCCGTGGCGACTCGCCCCAGCTCGCCGATCTCCTGGAAGTCTATTTGCTGTGCCTGCTACTGGGCTTTGAAGGACGTTTCGCCCCTCCGCTGCGGGGAGAAGCTTACCGTATCATTGACCGGCTCCGGCGGAGAATCGAATCGATACGCGGAATCGATTACAAACTCTCTCCACCCCTGGATTTCATTCAGGCCCCGGTTGAAACAGCCCCGCAAGCGAAGGCCAAGTGGCGCTGGTGGATTCTCGCGGCGCCCGTGGCGCCAGTCTTGCTGTTCTTGCTTTACCATTGGAGTCTGTCATCGCGGATCGAACAGCTACAATCGGCCCTGGCGGCATTTAGATGACTGAGGCTCCTGCAACATGACGATTCGCAGACTTCTTTTCCTTTTGTTCCTGTATGTCCTGCTGGTCTGGATTGTCGCCGCGTACCTGTTTTTCGGTGATTCAAGGAAGCTGATAAGCCAAGGTCTGCTGTGGACGGCCATCGGCATCGCGTCCTTGTTGATATGGCTCATCCTCGAGCGCCTGATCGGCTGGTGGCGCTTGCGGCGAAGCCAAAATCAAGCGAAGCCAGTTCCAAAGGCGGCCCAGCCCGTACAGATGCACGAGGATGACGCCGCCCTGATCAATTTGTTGAGAGAGGCCGATCAAAGGCTAGCCGCGGCTCCCTCGGCGTCCGGCGCAAAAGTAACTCGCGCCCTGGATTTGCCTCTGTATTTGATCGTCGGACCGGAGCGGGCCGGTAAGACAGCCATTTTCCAAAACAGTGGAATCGAACCGACCTTGCTGGCCGGCCAGGTCCAGGGACCCGGCGCGCCGGTAATGTCCACCAGGGTTGCCAATGTCTGGCTTGCCGAGCAATCTTTGTTCCTGGAAGTGAGCGGCCGCGTTTTTAATAGCGATCCTGCCCGTCTCGCGGAATTCCTCGGCCGGCTTCAACCCGACGCCAAATCGGCGGGATGGCGGCGCTGGTTTCAACCTTCCGCGCCCCCGGTATCGTTGCGGGGTGTCGTGTTGGTCTACGATTCGCAGAAATTCGCGGGAACGCCCGAGCCCTCCGAGCTTGGCCGCTCAGCCCAACAGATTCGGGAGCGATTGTATGCCATGGCCAGCGTCTTGGGCGCCCAACTTCCCGTATATGTTCTGTTTACGCGAATCGATGGCCTGCGATACTTTCCCGAGTTTTTTTCCCGTCTCCCGGAAGGCGACGTCGTACAGGTTTTTGGCGTTCTGACGGATGAAAAGAAGCAGGCGCAGCGCCAGGATCGGACTTGGGCCGAAGCCGAGACCAAGCTCCTGAATCAGTATTTTCAATCGTTGTTCCTGCGCCTCGGCGATAGACGCTTACTGGCTCTGGCTCAGGAGTCGAAGCCCGCCCAGAAACCGTCGATCTACGAATTTCCAAGGGAGTTCAAAAGGATACGGACCCACCTGGTTCAGTTTCTGGTGGACATATTTAAACCGGATCCGTTAAAATCCGGGCCGCTCCTGCGAGGCTTCTTCTTCGCCGGCATCCGCAGGACCGAACGGATGGCCCCGGCCCCGGTGACTGAAGTCAAAAGCTCATTTCGTCCGGCCACCCCAGCCGCCGAAGCGACTCAGATCTTCTCAGCGGAAATGCTCACATCCTTTGGCAAGCCCTCGCCCGATGTCAGCTCCGGACATCTGGTCGACCAATGGGTTTTCTTAAGGGACTTTTTCCAGCAGGTCCTGCGGTTTGATCGCCCTGTAGTTAGGCGAGTGGCTGCTCCATCGAAGCTGGATCAATATTATAAGATCGCAGCCGCGGCGGCCCTGGCTCTAACGCTTTTTCTGGTTTTGGTGTGGACCATTTCCTGGAGTGGAAATTCGAGCCTGACCTCCAGCGTTGAAAGGGCCAGCGAACGAGTGCGCCGGGGCTCGGCCGAGCCTACGCTGACAAACCTGCGCGCGCTTGACCAGCTGCGCATATTGTTGGAAGAGCTCGATCAGGACAATCCTCTGCGCCTGCACTGGGGATTGTACACCGGTAACGATCTGCGCGATGTGGCCCGAAGAACGTATTTCGAGCGCCTGAAACGGCTCAGCCTCGAGGCGCTTAATATAAGGCTCGTCGCACGATTGGTACAGGCCGGCGCAGGAAATCCTCCCGAAAGCACTGGATCGATCTACGATCGCCTGAAGACTCATCGAACCATCACCAGCCTGGCATGTCCGGTGGACCGGCCCTTGGTTTCGAAAACGCTGAACGGCAGCCTAGCCGAAGTTTTTCCCGATCTTGGAGACGAGCAATCGGCTCTGTTACATCGCCAGTTGGATTACTACGTCTCTCAGTTGGACAAACGCGGCAAATTGCCCGTAACGTTGACCGAAGATTCAGTGGCCGAAGAAAAGGCCCGAACTTATTTGCGCCACGCCAGTGGATTGGACCAACGCTTGCGCGGTCTCCTGGCTCAAATAGACCGGCAGATCAAAGCGCTGTCGGTGGCAGACTACGCCGAAAAATATCGCGATGTCCTGACCGGGCCGGCCGAGTTTCGCGGCGCCTTCACCAAAACCGGTTTAGCCACGTTCCAGGATCTGGTAGCCAAGGGCGACTTCGGCAGCGGCGGAGAAGCATGCGTCATGGGTGAAACCGTCGGATTGACCCAGCGTGCCCTGGATTTGGACGCCAAAGAGCAGCTCTCCTCTCTGTACTACAGGCAGTACGCTGCCGCTTGGAGCGAGTTTCTCGGATCATTCAGCGTCATTCGTTATTCGAACCTGGAGGACGCGGCCCGGCGCCTGAATATTTTGTCTGGGCCCACATCGCCCCTCCTGGGGATTGTAAGACTGATAGCAATCAATAACGGCTTCCAGCCGCCCAAAGCTGATGACCCGAGTGTTTTCGACAAGGGCCTCCAGAAACTGGGATTGGCTGCAACCAAGGCCAAAGCCGAGAAGGCTGCCGATCGCGCTGAGCAGCTGGCGGGCGGCGCTCCTCGTATGACGACTGCCGATCTGGCCCGGCTATTCCAACCTGTATTGTTGACCACCCCACCTGACCTGGACCGGCTGGTCAACGACAACAACGCCGAGTATGTGAAGGGCCTGCGTGGTTTGCAACAAAGCCTGGATGCGCTGGCGCGGGCATCCGCCGCCGAAGAAGTGACCGCCATTCCCCAGGCTCGAACCGCTCTGGTTCAGGCCCACGCCGCGCGTGCCGCATTGGCGGACAAGTTCCTGGATGTCGGTAATCAAGGAATAAACCGGGAACTTGCGGATCTACTGGACCAACCCATCCGTTTGGCCGATGCAGTGATTCCACATAATACCGAGGCGTTTTCCGGCGGGAAGAAGAACGCTGAACTAGCCCAGTTTTGTAAGGAGATGGCGCCGATCCTATCAAAGTATCCTTTCAATCCGAACAGCCAACTGGATGCCAGCCTGAACGATGTTTCAAAGGCCTTCTCCCCCACCGACGGATTGGTCTGGAAGTATGTGCAGAAGTCCGCCGCCGACCTGGCCGTTCGAAAAGGACCGTTATGGGTGCCTAATCCAGCTTTGCAAGGCATGAAAGTTGCCCCCGAGCTGTTAGGATTTCTGGGGCGCGCTCAACAGCTTACCGACGTGTTTTTTGCGGAGGGAGGGATGATTGCCGCCAAAGTAAAGTACGTCATGAGGCCGGTACCAGGACAGACCATCGGGATCCGGCTGATGCTTGACGGTTCGGAACTTAGCTCGCAGAATCCCCTCCAGAAGACATTTTATTGGCCCGCGGCCGCTGGCGCCACGCCGGGAGCGGTTGGAACGGTAGAAGCTGGCGGTTTCAGCACAGGATTCGGCCGTTTCGACGGTTTATGGGGCGTATTTCGGTTGTTCCAGATCGCCGATGATCGTCCGCTGGGTAACCATCAGGTGATCTGGAGCGAGATCCGGGGCCGTGGCGGGGCCGAGGCTCAGAAGCTGAATCCTCCAGCCAAGGTGGAGTTCGTGGAATTACCCGGTGGCTTCGATTTGTTTAATCCGAAGTTCTTTGAAGATTTGCAGTGCCCGAAACGGGCAGTAATTGTTAACTAGAAGTCACTGTGGTCCTCGGACTATCAGTACTAGAAAACGGACTCCAATGGGGAGATCTGTGATATATTTACGCTAATCCGCCTGCGGAGTCAGCCAGACTGTGGCTCTTTTGGGGTTCCGCCTCGGCAAGAATCCGAGGCCTCCGCCAGGTAGGGAGGAAGGAAACATATGGCGAAGGAAAGCCTACAGAAAAAGATCACTCGGGTTCGACCACCACGAGTCCACATAACTTACGACGTGGAGACCGGCGGCGCCATCGAAAAACGAGACATACCCTTCGTGGTGGGCGTGCTTGCGGATCTCTCCGGAGTACCGGAGCAGCCTCTGCCGCCTCTCAAAGATCGCAAGTTTGTCGAGATCGATAAGGATAACTTCGACCGGGTCTTAGGACAAGTCAATCCTCGCCTGGCGTTTAAAGTAGATAACCGCCTCAGTGAGGACGATAGCCGGCTGGGTGTGGAACTCCGCTTTCAATCGATGGCGGATTTCGAGCCGGCCGCCATAGCCAAGCAGGTCCCGGCGTTGAGAAAACTCCTCGAGTTGCGCAGCGCACTCCACAATTTGCGCACCAGCTTGATCGGCAACGACAAGTTGGAGTCAATTCTTCAGGAAGTGCTGAACAATCAAGACACGCTTCAACGGATTGAGGCCGAAGCGGGCGGCCAAGCTAGCCCGAAGACAGATAAGGAGGCTTAAGGCATGGCCGAAGCTAAATCAGCCGCACAACCGACTTCCGTGGTTCAATCCGCGGCCCCAGGCAGCCTGCTCGACACTATTGTTGAAACTGGCCGGTTGGGCCAAACAAAGGAAGAGCAATCGAAGGGCAAGGAATGGGTGAAGGAACTGGTCGACCAAGTGTTGGTAGGCCAGATTCAAGTCGACAAAGACACTGACGCCATGCTCGGCGAACGCATCAAGGAGCTGGATGAGTTAATTTCCACGCAGCTCAATGAAGTGATGCATGCGCCCGAGTTACAGAAGATGGAAGGCTCGTGGCGCGGCCTGCAGTATCTGGTGGCGAACACTGAAACCGGGACGATGTTGAAGATCAAAGTCATGAATGTCAGCAAGAAAGACATTCTGAAAGACTTCACCAAGCAGAACGACTGGGAACAGGCCACGATTTTCAAGAAGATCTATGAGGAAGAATATGGCACGTTGGGCGGCCAGCCCTACGCCTGCCTCATCGGGGACTACGAGATCACCCGGCACCCCGAGGATATTCAGCTCCTTACCAACATGTCGAATGTCGCAGCGGCTGCGCATGCCCCGTTCCTGACGGCAGCCAGTCCAGCGCTCTTCAATTGGGACAACTTCACGGAGCTGGCCGGCCCCCGGGATGTCGCCAAGATCTTCGATAATGACGCTTATTTGAAGTGGAAGGATTTCCGCAAGAGCGACGATTCGAAATACGTCGGGATGTGCATGCCGCATGTCTTGATGCGCCTGCCCTACGGCAAAGAAACAGCGCCGGTGGAAGAGTTCGACTATGAAGAGAAAGTGGATGGGCGCGATCACAAAAAGTATCTGTGGGGGAATGCAGCCTACGCACTCGGCGCCAGGATCACCGACGCGTTCGCCAAGCACGAGTGGTGCGCCGCCATCCGTGGAGTGGAAGGAGGCGGATTAGTCGAAGGACTGCCGTCTCACAGTTTCCAGACCGACGATGGGGATCAGACCGTAAAGTGCCCGACCGAAATCGCGATCACGGATCGCCGGGAAGCGGAGTTCTCCAAACTCGGGTTTATCCCGCTCTGCTATTACAAAGGCACAACCAATGCGGTCTTCATGGCAACCCAATCCACAAATCAGGCCACTCAGTATCTCAACGCGGACGCTAACGCCAACGCGCGCTTGTCTTCTCAATTGCAGTATATTTTTGCGGTTTCGCGTTTCGCCCATTTCCTGAAAGCCATGATGCGCGACAAGATCGGCAGCTTCATGAGCCGGGAACAGTGCCAGAAATTTCTGAACGAATGGATCAAGAATTACGTTTTGCTGGATGATTTCGCCGCCCAGGACGTCAAGGCCAAATTTCCCCTGCGGGAAGCTCAGATCGACGTCTCTGAGGATCCGGCCAAGCCGGGCGTTTACACTGCCGTGGCATTTTTGCGCCCGCACTTCCAGTTGGATGAGCTAACGGTCTCTCTTCGTCTGGTGGCTCGCCTGCCGCAACCGAAAGGTTAGAGCGACGGAATAAACGGAAAGCGAACAGGGAGTGCGGCCTGCATCGCTTTTCCGGCCAAAGAAATTGGTCGTGCCGGGCGTAACGAGGCACGGTCTGGCCGCACATAATCGTAGTCTGTTCCGAAGGAGGGTCTTGGAATATGTACGATGCATTTTTGAATCTTGATGGTGTAAAGGGCGAAGCCCTGGATGATAAACACAAAGACTGGATCGAGCTGGCGGGGTTTGGACATCAAATCACACAGCCGGTTTCCCAAACCGTGAGTTCCGCGGGCGGTGCGGCGACCGGCCGCACGCAGCACGGGGATTTCCAAATTCACAAATATGTGGATGCCGCCTCGCCGAAACTTTACGAGGCGATTTCTAATGGAAAACACTTTAGCAAAGCCAAGATCGAGGTTTGCCGCGCTGGTGGCAGTCAGGTCAAATTCCTGGAGATCAACTTGGAAGAGGTGATGATTTCAAGCGTGAAGCTCGATTCCCCTAACAACGGAGTCGTTCATGTAGCCGGTTTTCAGGCGCCGGGCTCTGCGCCTGCGAACAGTCAGCCGAAAAATGACTTGCCCACGGAGTCGGTATCCCTGAACTACGGGAAGATCGAGTGGGTGTACACGCAACAAAAACGCAAAGACGGGTCGGGTGGCGGCAACGTCTCAGCCAAGTATGATCTGACTGCGGGCAAGTAAACTTGCCGGCCGGCTTCGCCAGGCGTAAAGCGGCGCGGCCGGGTCGCACAATAATTTTCTGTTCAGAAGGAGGGCTTGGAATATGTACGACGCGTACTTGAATCTTGATGGTGTAAAGGGCGAAGCCCTGGATGATAAACACAAAGATTGGATCGAGCTGGCGGGATTTGCCCATGGAATTACCCAGCCCGTTTCCCAAACCGTGAGTTCCGCGGGCGGTGCGGCGACCGGCCGCACGCAGCACGGAGACTTCCAAATTCACAAATATGTGGACGCCGCCTCACCCAAACTTTACGAGGCGATTTCCAATGGAAAACACTTTAGCAAAGCCAAGATCGAGGTTTGCCGCGCTGGTGGCAGTCAGGTCAAATTCCTGGAGATCAACCTGGAAGAGGTGATGATTTCAAAGGTTCACCTCGACTCACCTCCCGCCAACGGAAACAACGCTGCTATTGGCTCATCGGCGACCGGAGGAGGTGTTGGTAAGGTGACCCATGACTTGCCAACGGAGTTGGTGCACCTCAACTACGGCAAGATCGAGTGGATTTACACGCAACAAAAGCGCAAAGACGGGTCGGGCGGCGGCAACGTCTCAGCCAAGTACGATCTGACAGCCGGCAAGTAAACAGTCTGCCAAGGATTTGGTCGACCCAGGGGTAGAGTGGCGCGGCCTGGCCGCGCGCAATCTTGTTTTGTTCAGAAGGAGGGTTTGAAATATGGCGTACGACGCGTTCTTGAATCTTGATGGTGTAAAGGGCGAATCCCTGGATGATAAGCATAAAGACTGGATCGAGTTGACAGGATTTGCCCATGGAATTACGCAGCCCGTTTCCCAGACCGTGAGTTCCGCGGGCGGTGCGGCGACCGGCCGCACGCAGCACGGGGATTTCCTGGTGCATAAATATGTGGACGCCGCCTCGCCGAAACTTTACGAGGCGATTTCTAATGGAAAACACTTTAGCAAAGCCAAGATCGAGGTTTGCCGCGCTGGTGGCAGTCAGGTCAAATTCCTGGAGATCAACTTGGAAGAAGTGATGGTGTCCAAGGTTCACCTTCACTCAAATTCTAACGAAATTAGAGCAGACCTCAGCTTGGGTGGCTCGACACCCACGAATGCCGGACCGGTGACTGGCACAGCGGCTAACGACTTGCCTACGGAATTGGTGGCCCTTAATTACGGCAAGATCGAGTGGGTGTACACGCAACAAAAGCGCAAAGACGGGTCGGGCGGCGGCAACGTCTCGGCCAAATACGATCTGACCGCCGGCAAGTAAGCCCGCCGGCCTGATGAATGGCGGACCGAGTTTATTTCAGCGACGAACTGCTGCAGCCGATCTCACCTGAGACGCCGGCTGGCCGGGATTTGCGTTATGAGCCGCTGTTCAGCCAGATTCTGGAAGCTCGCCGCGCCGATGACCGGTTCGACGTTGGAGCTTGGGAGAAAGAGGAAGGCCGCAAAGCCGCCGAATGGGACAAGGTAGCCGACCTTTCTCTTTCAGCCCTGAAAGAAAGCAGCAAAGATCTTCGGCTGGCCTGTTTTCTGACAGAAGCAGCTATTCATCTGGACGGTTTCGGCGGCCTGCGGGACTGTCTGCGGTTGATGAAGGAGCTGTTGTATCGTTATTGGGAACTGGGTCTGCTCCCCGCGGTCGAGAGCGGGGATCTCGATTACCGGGCCAGTTCGCTGACTTGGCTGGATGACAGGATGCCGGAAGTGCTCCGCACGGTGCCCATCACGTCTCGAGACGGCAAGGACGAGAACTTCAGTTTCTCCCGATATCTCCAAGCGCGCCGCATCGGGACAGAGGACTCCATCCAGCGTGTTTCCCCGGAGGTTCGCGAAACCATTAACGGGCTTCGACAGCAGGGCTGGATCACCATGGACGTTTTCGAGGCGGCCATGCGTGCGACCAAACGAAAGGCCTTCGAGGCGATCTACCAGCCCTTTGAAGAGGCCTACGAGCAGTTCCAGGCGCTCGACAAAGTAGTGGATGAGAAGTTCGGCCATGCCGCCCCGGGTTTGAGCAACGCCAAAGAGTCGTTTGAAGAAGTCCGGCGGCTCCTCGGACCGACTCTCAAGAAGAAGCGCGAAGAAGAGCCGGACAAGGCGCCGGATGAGGACAGCGGGAATGGCGTGACCCAATCCACTTCCACTATGGTGGGATTCTGGACGGCTGGGATGCCCTCTGACCAATCCGGTTCATGGCAACAGGCCGAAGCGCTGATAAGGTCGGGAAGTGTGGACCAGGGGCTGCAGCAAATGGCCGTGCTGGCGGCCCAGGAAACATCCGGCCGAGCGCGCTTTCTTCGCAAGCTCATGCTGGTGGATATTTGCAGCGGCGCCGGGCGCGAGCGGCTGGCGCGAACCGTTCTGGAAGAACTCAACCAACAAATCGCGGATTACAAGCTGGATCTGTGGGAAAGCACCGCCCTGGTCGGCGCCGTCTGGTCCCGCCTCTACCGCCTCTACAAGAAGAGCGAGATGGCCGGGGAACAAGAATTGGCCGCGGCTCTCTACAATCGACTTTGCCGATTAGACCCTTGGCAGGCATATATCAATTGCGAGGATTGAGACCGCGCCAATGGCCATCATCGCATCCCTGTTCGACCGGCTCACCGACTATGAGCCGCGCAATTCGCGCGAAGTGCCCCCGCCCGAGTGGGAGCAGTTGCGGGAACATAAACTAAGCGTGGCGCGCGACCTGACGAATCTGCTCAACACGCGCCGCAGCGAGAGCGACATCCCCGAAGAGTTTGAGCAAACTCGCGCCTCCCTGGCGGCTTACGGCGTGCAAGACTTCACCACCGCTCCCATGGACCGCGAGGAAATCCGCAGAGCGATCGAGCGGACCATTCGATTATTCGAACCGCGCCTGACCCGTGTGCAGGTGACGCTGGTGGAGGGCTCTCACTTTCAGTTCTCCTTTCGGATCTCGGGCATACTCAAGATGGACGTAGGAGTGGAACCGGTGGTCTACGACGCCGACTTGCCGAAAGAATCCCGGAGATTCCAGGTGCTGGCAGGCCGATGATGTACTGGCAAGCCGATGATTTACTGGCAAGTCGATGATTTACTGGCAAGCCGATGATTTACTGGCAAGTCGATGATTTACTGGCAAGTTAATGAGCGATGAATTATATCGGTACTACGAGCAGGAGCTCACATTCTTCCGGCAATTGGCCGGCGACTTCGCCGAAAAATACCCCAAAGCCGCCGCGCGCCTGCAACTGGACGGGAGTAAAGAGAGCGCCGATCCGCACGTCGAACGGCTGATTGACGCCTTCGCCCTGCTGGCCGCGCGAGTCCGACGGAAGGTCGACGACGAGTTCCCTGAAGTCGTCGAATCGCTTCTGAACATGCTGTATCCGCATTATCTGCGCCCCGTCCCTCCTATGGCGATAGCGCAGTTTCAGTTCGAGACTTCGCAGACCCGGCCCACTGAGCCAACCACGGTGCCGGCCGGCGCGGTCCTCAACTCGCGTCCTTCCGGCGGTGTAGAGTGCAGCTTTCGTTCGGTCTATCCTGTAACGGTCTGGCCCCTGAAGATGACGGGCGCATCGCTTATTTCAGTGGCCGCGTCCCAGGCGACCGGCGTTCCTGGGGATGCGTCTTCAGTGTTGCGGATTCAACTGGAAACAATTGGAAACTTGCCGGTGGCCGGCTTGAAAATTCCGTACCTCCGGTTCTTTTTGAATGGCGATAGCACCCAGCATCACCTGTTGTACGAGTTGTTATTCGTGCATGCCGTTAAGATACAGTTGCGGCCCCGGTCCGTCATCGCTAAGACCGAGCCAGTGGTGTTGGGGGCGGACTGCATTCGACCGGTGGGATTCGAGGCTGACCAGGGCCTCTTGCCGTATTCCGATCGCAGTTTTCTGGGCTACCGTCTGTTGCAGGAATATTTTCATTTCCCCCAGAAGTTTTTCTTTTTCGATCTGACGGGCTTGGATTCCAAGCCGCTGCATCAGCTAGGAACGTCGTTCGAGATACTGATCTTCTTTCGCGATTCAGAATTGCGCGAGGAGCTCCCTTCCATCATGCAGACCGTCAACGCGGACACGTTTCAACTGGGCTGCACGCCCATCGTGAACCTTCTGGAGCGCCCGGCGGAGACCATCCGCGTCTCACATGCCGCGACGGAATATCATGTGCTTCCGGATCGGCATCGCGTGCAGTCCCTGGAAGTGTACTCGGTCGACCGTGTAATGTCGACGGCGCCTTATTCCGAAGAACCCCAAATTTACGAGCCCTTCTACTCTTTCCGCCATGCCTATCAGGACAACCAGCCGCACTGCTTTTGGTACGCGCATCGGCGAGCTTCGCTGCGTAGGGGCGATGAGGGCACGGAGGTCTATCTCTCGCTGGTCGATTTGGATTTCAAGCCCGCCAATCCGCCGACCGAGCTTTTGACCGTGCACGTTACATGTTCGAATAGAGACTTTGTCTCCAGGCTGGCGTGGAGAAAGGAATGGGGCGAGCTCAATGGCGAAGGCCTGCCGCTGGTTCAGGTGCGCTGCCTGGTGTCTCCCACCAAGACGGCCAGGCCTCCTCTCAGAGGCAGCCTGCAGTGGCGCTTGGTCTCGCATCTATCGCTCAATCATCTTTCGATCGTCCAAGCCGGAGGGAAAGAGGCGCTGCAGGAGATCCTTCGCCTATACGCATTTAGCGAGGACGAAGATATCCGCAAGCGAATTCTGGGAATCACGGGCGTGAAAAGCGAGAGCACGGTAAGCCGCGTCCTGTTTGAATCGGGAGTCGCTTTCTGCCGCGGCCTGGATCTCGATCTGGAGTTCGATGAAGAACAATTCGCTGGTTCGGGCGTGTACCTGCTGGCCTCGGTCCTGGAGCGCTTCTTTGGGCTTTACAGCGCGGTGAACTCCTATAGCCGGCTTACGGCGCGCAGCCGCAAGCGGAAAGGCCTCTTGAAGCGCTGGCCGCCCCGAATCGGCGAACAGCAGGTGCTATGAGAGAGCCATTGCTACCGCTGGATGAGAGGCTGTTCGAGTATCCTTATGAGTACGATTTCTTTCAGGCCGTTCGTCTGCTGCATCTGATTCTGACCGACCGGCCCGGAGTGGGACGCATCGCTAAGCCGAACGAAGAGCCGGTGCGGTTCCAGGTCCGCCAGAGCCTGGAGTTCCCAGCCAGCTCGATTCATTTCATATCCACCGAGAAGGACCCGCCGGTGATGACCGTGGCATTTCTCGGCCTGACCGGCGTTCAAGGCGTCCTTCCGCACCACTACACCGAACATATTCTGGGGCGCGCGCAAGCCAAGGACTTCACCATGGCGGCGTTCCTCGACTTGTTCAATCATCGCATCGTGTCGTTGTTTTACCGCGCCTGGGAGAAGCATCATTTCCCGGTGCGTTTTCAACTCGCGGCGGCCAAACAGGACACCGATGAGTTTACGCAGTATTTGTTCGACTGGGTGGGATTGGGGACGGCGGGACTTCGCGGGCGAATGTCTTTTCGCGATTCGGCATTGCTGCGATATGCCGGCCTGTTGGGCCAGAAGCCGGCGTCGGCCGCTTCGCTGCGGGCGATCGTTCGGGATTATTTCGGAGTTGAGGTCGAGATCGAGCAATTCATGGGAGCGTGGTACCCGCTCGACGAAGCTGACCAGTGCGATCTGGCGAGTGAGCAACTGAACAACAAATTAGGGGAAGGCGCAATCGCGGGCGATGCCGTGTGGGATCCGCAGGCGCGCTTCCGCGTGCGCCTCGGACCGCTGAAGCTGGTGAAGTTCCTGGCTTTTCTGCCGGGCGGGAAAGCTGTTCAGGAGCTGCGCGACCTGGTTCGATTTCACGCCGGTCCGGTCTTACAATTCGACCTGCAGCTGGTCCTGAAGGCGGATGAAGTCCCCTGGTGCCGTTTGGGAGACGAGACGCCCGCGGGGCCGCGCTTGGGCTGGTGCGGGTGGCTGAAAACGGAGCTTTTTACGCAGGATGCCGGTGACGCGGTATTTGCACTGAGCTAAGAGGACGCGTGAGCGATAAACACCTTGAGCCGCATCCCAACTCGCCCTCCGGGGGAGGGGGCCCGGGCGCATTCCGTCACTCTGGACCGATCGGCGTCAACCAACACCACTGGGCTGGACATCCAGGCCACTCGAGTGAGCCCGACGTTCTGAATATTCGAGTTCCGCCCGAGCTGGCCGAGCATTCGGATTGGATGTCGGGTTCTGATTCAAAGAAGATCGCGGAGCACTCCGGGCACGGTGTCGCCGCCAAGATCGCTGCGTACCAAATAATTGTCGTGTACGATCCGAAGACATCCCAAGGCACTTTTTATTTAATGGGCGCATCCGGTAAAGACAGTAAGACGGTGCTGCAGGCCAACGTGGTCGTCGGCGGCCAAGATCATGTGACGCCCACCGGCGATTTCCACGCCTCGTTTTGGGAAACGGACCACGTCAGTAAGCAGTACGGCTGGAAAGCGGACACGGCCTGGAGCAAGAGCGTTATGGGTCTTAACGCATTCGGGCCATATCAATTGCACATTCGAGAGCTTGAAAAACGCGGGATCTACATTCACGGAACCATGGGGCCAAGCTGGTCGCACACCACGGCCATCAGCGGAATTGCAGTATCGCAGAGCTCTCACGGCTGTGTACGCATGTCGAATGCCGACGTGCTCGCCTTGCATAACCTGATACCGGAGCCGCAGGGGATTCCCATCAAGATAACGACCAAGCCAGACGACGCGCCGAAAAAATGAACCATGAAGCGAACCCCCTGGTTAGTCTATGCCGCCTTGCAAATCACCGGCGAAATCTGCCAATGGACATGGCCATTGGTCGACTCAGAATTAGGCCGGTGGTTATGGGTTGGCGCATTCATCTTTTTGTTTCCAGGCAACCTCTTGGCAGCGTTCATTGTAGAGAGATCGTTGTGGAACACTGGCCTGACCTTGCGGACATTGCAGATGCTGCAGGTTCCGCTGGCAATCGCTATCAATCTCGCGCTGTGGATCGTCTGCGCTTGGCTGGCTCGATGGATCGCGGCTAGGATTTCCGGTGGAAAGATGCGTCACTCGCTTTAGGAATCACTCCCAGACCACCACCACTTCCATCGTCGGATCGGCAACTTCGCCTGGAGCATAGACCGCGATCTTCCGCGACATCACGATGCGGTCCCACAGCGGACCGTTCTGATTGATCTGAAAATATTGATTGTCCAGCTTCAGTGGGATTGCCGCGGGCACCACCTGCGTGTGCCGCAGCGGAACTCCCGCCACTGCGTAGCGCACCACGCGATCCAGATCGTCCGGCGCGGCCAGCTTGAGAAACTGAGGCACCTTCTGGATGATGTCGCTCACACCCATTTTGGCGCTGACTGCCAGGTAGAACTGGCTGTTCTTGAAGAGATTGTCGTCGTCAATCGACCCCGACCAGACAAAGCGGTCGCCTAACACCAACGGAATCGCGCGGTAATTCGATGGAATTACGATCTCCATCAGATCGCGCACGCGCGCATCCAGAGCGTTGAAGCACGGCCCCAGATTGTCGTGGTCGTAATCGGGGAGGTCGCCGGGGCCGCCTTCGAGCGCAAACGTCGACAGGGCACCAGCCAGGCGCAACATCGCGACGTAGGCGGTTTCCGGATGGCCATGCCGGGTTTTGAAAACATGTCTTAGCTCGGGAAGGTAGCTGTTGACGGTATGCAACAGCCAAAACTTGTCGGTTTCTGAAGCCGAAAAACCAGCAGCGGCCTTGCCCTTCTCCCGCCGTGGGCCGGAAAGCGAGGCGCTCTTGGTCAGCAGGATTTCGACCTGGCGGCGCAGCACGCCCATCAGATAGTCACTGGACGCAATATCCAGACAGGGAGCCACGAAGGAGGGTCGCAGGCTGGGAATCCCGGTGGCGCTGCGCTCCAGTTGAGCGATGCGCATGGATGAATAGCCGTCGCGGAACTCACTGCCGAACAGCAAACGGAAGCTCTTCTTACCCAGTTGAACATGTCTCTCGTCTCCACCCTGATTCTCGTCCGCAATCAACCGCGCCGCCGACGTATAGCGAGTGTCGGCGGGACCCGAATCCTCGCGCTGGATGGCCAGTGTCACGTTGGGCGCATTGAGCCGGCGCTCGGGAAGACAGAGATAAACATCCAGAGTCTCGTCGCTGGTTTGCCAATGCGGCGCGAACTGGCGGCTGGGTGGAAGTGCATCCGAATTGGGCATGTCGAAGGCCTCGCCATCCGGCATCAGCCCGCGGGCGGCCGCGAGTTTAAACAGCCCGTTCGAGACCGCATCCCGATCGATCTCGAGCGCCGTCACTCCGTAATTGGCAAAATTCGACGCGCCGAAGCGCGAGTGGATCAGGTCCTCGAAATACAGATCCTGCGCTTGAAAATGTTGGGGCGACAGGAACATTCCCTTGGTCCATACCACTCTCGGCTGGCGCTTCATCCGGCCTAAATCTCCACGTTGTGCCGGCTCAGAATCTCAATCGTTTGATCGCGCAGCGGATCGGTCAGGTTGCGGACGCTCTCTACGTCCAGAATTTCGGAGAAGGAGGTTCCGCCGGCCAGTCCACTGGCCATCGCCACCAGTTGATCGGAGGGACGGAAGGTCCGGAATGGCGCCGAGAGAGTGACAAACGGCAGATCGCCAAGCTGAGAAGACCGGCGCACATCCACTTTGTAGCGCAGCCCCTCCAACAGGTCGGTAAGCGAAGGGACTTTGGCGAAAAGCTCGTGCATCAGGCAGGCGCGCAGGACGAAGGCGCGAACCGCTTCCACATCCCGCTGCCCGCTTCCGGTGACAACCCCTCGAAGGGTATTCAAGGAATAAGACGTCGAAAAGGAAATCACCCAGGTGAGCGGCGTGGTAACCCGGATGGAATGCCAGCCGCGCTCGGCCTCGGCCGCGTGCGTATACTCCCACTCGTAAAACTGGAATTGAGTGACTACGGATTCGATGGGAGAGCGAAGTTCCGGCCGAAGATCGAAGGGCTTGACAGCCACGCGTGCATAGAGTTCCTGAAGATCGGCCAGGTTGCGGTCGGCGTTGGGCACCGCGTCTTTGCTGGAGCTGTCGATGTGGTCCCCGAGAAGCCGGCGCGGGCGGAACAGCGGAGCTATGGCGTCGATCTGCGTCTTGAGGCGCTGGAGGCAAGCCTGGGAAATCTCCTTGGTGAGGCCGTGGAGGCTAAGCAGTTGCGCGGGTTCGAGATCGAGGGACATGAGTAAGGGCTAATATACCAAAACAATTCACCTTAGTGACGTATCGGCTGCCGCCGGCGGAAGGCTTTTGACCAGTTGCCCGTACTTTTCGTTGCTAAAGTCAGGCTTGGCCCGGGCCGCGAGCGTTCTTTTCTTGACTTGGCCAATGCGTTTTCGGTTGAGCCACACTCGTAAAATTGGGAGCAAAAAGACAGCCAGGTTCCCTAAAAGAGGCTCCCACGTCCCAAGAGCCATGGCAACTATCACGGACATCGAAACAATTGCGGCGGCGGCGGCCTTCAAAGCGACAGTATCGGATTGACGCGCTTGAATGTCTGTAACAGCGGCCGCTACGGCCTCGCGAGTGTTGGACGAGATTCGTTGCTCCGCGGGTAAGTCGCCGGCACTGGGAAGTGTCGCCAGCATGCTCCGTAGGGTTTCTTTCGGCAGTTTCGGGACGGCGTTGAGCGCCTCACAGAGCGCCCGGAAATCGACGTCCTTTCTGACCCACGCCTCAAGGAGGTGGGATTGCCAGTTGCCGAGAAGCTTGGCGTCGAGAACAAAGAAGAAGCCGCAGGCCGGGAGCAGGAGCAGGAGCCCAGCTAGTGGGAAGAATCTGCGAGCAACTGCCGCCGCGATGATGGAGGCGAGCGTCAGTGTTACAACAATAACGATTAGGTTTCGAAAATACCGGGCGCGGGTGTCGATGCTTTTTGTTGTATGGTCGATTGCGGTCCGATAGGGAGACACGATGGAGCCATTCCTAAACTAGTCGGTAACCCTTTGACCGCCGCCCTGTTCGCGCGTGGCTAAGAACTCGAAAACCCTACTGCGATCTTGGTGGCTTTAGGTCTAGCGATCATACTCCTCGACTCGCCAATGTAGTTCCTTCGCCCCGACATATCTGTTTGATCGACGGAAGGCATCGACGCTCTTGAGATCATTATCGTTAAGAGACAGGTCAACAAATACCGATCCATCGAACCAAGCTAACTTCAATCCATCTGACAATACCGAGTTATATCCTCCGTGCGGTTCAGCAACCTTCAGCTCTAGCACTTCAGACAACATAAGGACTAGATTGCACCATCCCCCATTCGATAGTTTGTCGCGGACTGACAATAAGATATTCACCCGCGTCGTCTCTTTCTCCCCGGGATTGGGCCGGGTAAACCACCCATAAGGATAAATAATGTCGATGCTCCTAATGACCGCGTCGTCGCAGTCATAGAATCGTTCGAGAAACTCTTTCTTGGTTGCTTCGTTAAGTACGTTTGTTGGTAAATTCATTTTTGGGTAGCTCCAATTGGATATGCTGGAGGAACACCACCTGTTCTACTCCAGTCCGGCGGAACATCGGCAGGTGGTGTATGCTCCGCTCCTGGCCCATGCCCGCCGCCTACTGGCCCACCCGGCGGGAAATCATGCGCATGCCCAGACGGCGCATCGGGGCCATGAGGCTTAAAGTCTACGTGAGCCACAGCATTGCCGTTCTCATCATAAACGGTGTTCTGTACCGCCACGGAACCGTCGCCAGATGTTCTTGTATAAACGCTATTGGGGTCCGCGCCGGTCAATGGTGGGTCATCCGTCCCTGACGAATGGGGACCTGAACCAGGACCACCTGGCGCCGGCGTGCCCTCCGCCGGCGGCTCGGGCGGATCCCCCACCGGCGGCGGACCGTCTGCCTTCTTTTCCGGCTCCTCGGGAGGCGGGTCATCCTTGTGCTTCTCGTCGTCGCCGCACTCGAGACCGAACGGGTCGTCCCAGCGCAGCGGGTTTCGCGGATAGGCATAAAAATGGTATCCGCCGGCAACGCCGATCGGGTCCGGCGCGGTGTAGTCGCCCAACACGGGGTCGTAGTGGCGGTTGAAGTTGTAATACAAACCCGTTTCGGCGTCCTGATACTGACCGCGCAACCGGAAGGGGTTGGGTGAATCCCCCTTTTCCGAAAGTAGGTTGCCGTAAGCATCCAGAGAGCAACTCCAGCGCTCCCGGCCCGACTCGTCAAACATCTCCTGTACGGCGCCGCGCCGATCCAGGATCGGTGTTAACCGCCGTCCATTGTTCCACTGCGCTAGCGGACGCAGATCCCCGCAAGCATACACAGTCTTCACTTCTCCGCCGCGGATTTCCGCCGCCAGCGCCCAACCCTCCCATAGGAACTCAGTCCGTTCTTCTCCGGCAATCTTTGCGGTTCGCCGCCCGAAAGGATCATACTCATACCGGATTGCTGTGCCCTTGGATTGCAAAACTTCGATCAGCCTGCCATTGACGTCGTGCTTAAGGGACACGGTGGACTGGCCGGACCGTATGGCTGCCACGGCGCCGTCTGCTCCGTAATCAAAACTGCGAGATCCGTCTTGAAATACTTTGCCGCCAGGAGCAATACTGCGTGAGCCGCGATGCGTACCCAGCATAGACTGGTTGGCGTCGTAGTCATATGCCTCGGCCAAGGTCTGTCCGGTTCGAACTTCTCTAAGACGGTTCGAGGCATCGTAACCATAATGGACTTTCGCCCGCCGATTATCCTCCAATACAGCGAGGTTGCCGCTGAAATCATAGGTATGCTTGCGTACCAGGCGGCCACTGGTCGAATCCACTCGCTGCTCCAACACTCGATGCAGTTCGTCGTAGTGGAGACTTTCCAACACACCTCCCGGACAACGGCGCTCGACTATCCGATCGACATTGTCCCAGCGAAAGTCCTGACACGAGCCGCGCTCATCTTGTAGCGCGAGCAAGCGGCCGCGCAGATCAAATACTCGCGTGAGACTGCATCCGCCCGCAGTGAAAGGCAATGACCGACGAATGCGATTTCCATCGGCATCGTACCGATACCGCACCTTCCGGCCGTTCTGAATCTCTTCGACGATGCGGCCGAAGCGATCTCGCTTCAGTTCCACAGTGGAGTGGCCGTTCGCGGCTTTGACAACCCGGCCCTCCTTGTCATATTCGAACTCTTCCACCAGACCGTCGGATGCCTTGCGCGAAAGCAATCGGCCAGCGGGGTCGAACGACTGGCTTACGCTGCGCCCATCCGATAGGCCGATCGCGACCCGACGGCCGGAGACATCATACTCATAGGTCTGAATGCGGCCATCGAATAACTTCTCCTCTATGATGCGGCCTTCTATGTCACGAACATATTCAAGGCGCTCGCCTACGCGATTGGTGATGGTACGGAGTTTACCTTCCTGGTCGTATTCAAAGCGGACGGTATCCGCCAAGGAATTAGTTTGCGCAACCAGATAGCCGTATTGGTCGTAATGCCAGCTGTCGCGCCGATTGCCAGGCCCGATCCGCTCCGTCATTTGCCCAATCGGATTCCACTGATAGCGCACCTCTTCCGAAACGCCGCGCTGAATTGCGATCGCACGGTGCAAGTCGTCGTAAGTGGTCCGCGTTACCACGCCTTCCGAATCGAAAACAGCCGTGGCGCTACCGAACTCGTCGAATTCCGTGCGTGTAATGAGAGAGAACTCATCGCGGTTTTCTTGCCAACGAAAGTGCCCATCACGGTAGATATGGATAACCCAGCCACGCGGGGTTCGCGCGTGCTCGACAAGTCTCTGCGGATCCCAAGAATAGTTCCACACCCGGCGAGGAAGATTTTCTACGCCCGTCAGACTGCCCTCATATTTGTTCGGCAGCTTCCAGGCGTTGCCGTTGCGATCCACCATCGCGACGGGTGCGTGGAGATCATTGTGCTCGACTGCGGTTTTGGCGCCGGATGGATCTACGCTGGCGGCACGGTTTCCCTTATCGTCATAGGCATAACTTTCCTTCGACCCGTCGGGGTTCGTGACGCTGGTGAGTCGACCGTGTTCATCGAACGTTTTGGTGGTTACGCCGCCAGCCGGGTTGACGATCTGTACCACTTGGCCAGCAGGATTCAGATAGTATTTGGCTACGCCGCCATAACTATCCGTCACGCGGGTCAGCGGGGGCGCAGTCAGATATTGCAGCTTCCGTTCCCTAAAGCCATCGTCGCCGGCGGTGCGAGTGCAACGGCCCAGCCGATCGTACTCGAAAACGAATCGTGACCCGAGGGGGTTGGTCTCCGCAATCATCCGGTTCTCCCGGTCGTATTCGTAACCTTTGCGATGCCCCATCGCATCGAAGGCCGCGATCAGTCTTCGGCCACGATCATATTCATACCGGATCAGTAGTTTCCGCCCATTCTGACCAGCAAAGTAAATAGTACTGATAAGATCGCTCCGGGCATAGGCGATCTCGATCACTCGCCTTTCCAGTTCCTGGATTAGCCGGACCGGCCGGCCCGATGGGTCGTATTCAACTCTGATCCGATGACCGGCCAGGTTTTCGACCCAGGCGAGCGAGAGGCGTTTTTCATCTTTTGCCTCGAAGTAGAAGCGGTTGGTGTCGCCGCCCGTGTGCCAATGCAGGACACAATAGTGATGGTCTTCCCGGCGGAGCTCCATGTTGGCGCTTAGATTGGGTACAACCGCACCGCGGGAGAGCGGTCCGGTGGGAGCCAAGAAAGTGACCTTTTCTCCGTGGGCGCCATCGAGGACATATCGGTCGGAGGCTCTTTCGAGGCTCATGAAATAAGGAACCGTCCACTTGAGGCCCAACCAGGTATCGCTGTCGGCGACCGTCGAGTAGTGGCGCGTCCAGCGCAGTTTGAGTGACCCCGGGAGCTGGAAGTCAGTACTGAGGGTAAACACAGCCCCGGAACCTACGTCGACTGGATGGCCGACGGTAACGCGCCCTGCGGTCATGGACCGACCCTCATCAGTGCTCAAGGGTGACTCTTGCCCGCCCCGACCTTCTCGACTGCTGCCGAGACTCCCGCCGTAACCGCCGCCTGCGCCGCATGCACCGCCAGCGCCCGCACCATAGCCTCGATGCTGACGCCCACCATCACATTGCTAAAGCCGATCGTGGCCGCGTTGGGCACAATAATGAGATCGGTACACGAACACGCCATGAGCGGCGCAGCGAACGCGAGCGCCCCTCCATTGACATTCACGTTGGGGCTGCCGATCGCGGCGGACCCCTGGCTGCCCGGGTAGGGGATCGGAGGCATGAGCAGTTTGATCCAAGTCGACCATTGCGTGTACGAAGAAAAGCTTCCCTTGACCGTACTCCAGACACCGCTCCAGCTGGATGTATCCACGCCGGTGACGTCCTTGACGAATTTTCCTGCCGCGGAGTCCGGCTTCACGAATAACGATGAGATTCCTGAGATGGCCATATTCGCCATCAACGTCAATGCAACCAGCATGAGTTGTTTGGGGATATTGAGCAGGTATCGCCGCCAATAGGCCATATTAAGCATGGAAGGAGGACAAGGCAGCACTGAAGGGATATGCACGGAATAACCCATCGAACCTGCCGCAGCCGCCGGCATGCTGTTGATCAGCGTGTTCATTTTAGGGAACTGTGGCGTCATCCACAGGTAAATGATGCCGAAGTACGGATGGGGCACCATTGGTACAGGAACAGGCGATGGCGGGATGAGCACTGCATGGAAATCTATTCCGATCACCATGTCAGTCATTTTCACAGCCGGCCAAAGCATCTCTGTTTCCTCGACAATTCGCGACTTCTACCGCGTCACCTCAACCACTTCCAGCCTTCCCGTGATTCTCGTGCGCCGGATACTTACTTGCACCTTGTCATTGACCTTCAGCGCGTCATATAGCTGCTTAGATACCACAGCCGCCGTGGGCTCGCCATTCACGTTTAGCACCACCGCATAGGTTTCGGGCGTCTCTTGCGATTGGACCCAGGCTCGACCTCCGCTGATGGTTGTGTAATAACTTTTCCCGCTCTCGGTAAATTGCTTTCCGGTCACAGTGGCCTCGGCGGTGTTCACTTGCAGCCCCATTCGGTCAACTGCTCCATAGCCGAAATATATAACCACAGCGCCGATGGCGACCACGGAAAAGATAAAGCCGAAGGGGTTTGCGCCGCGAGGTGTCATGATTTGCGCCGGCCGTTCATACCACCAGAACTTCCATTCTTCGCATCTGTGGCAGCCAGTCCGGGCCCGGATAAGGGACTGCCCCGCGCCAAACGAGGTCAATCTGACGTTCTTCCATGCGTATCATTACGGTGTGCAGGACCACTTGCGGTTCTTGCACACCGGAGCCTATGTCGAGTCCAAGAGTAGGCGTGCCTTCAGGCAGCCGAAACGACGTGGTGCCTTGGGGGCTGAGATTCTCGGTAACGATTTGTTCTCCACCTGCCAGGAAAGGGAACACCAGCCCGGCAGAAGCACCGTTGAAGAACCGGAAATCCATGTCGGGAAGTCCGTTCTTCAGGTATGCCTCACGCTGGTCGGCAGGAACAAGCTGTGCATAAGCCTGGCGCAGTTGCTGTTCAGTCGCGCGGTCGGCAGGCAGGATCCCGGCGAGTTGCGCGCGCGGCAGCCAGGTCTTCGGAAACCACCCGAGCCCCGCTGGGAGAGGCTGCTGCTCCCACTTACTGTAATCCCCCAGGCAAAGCTGCTCGGGAGTAAGGGGTGAGTCTGGGTCTTCCAAATTGGGCAGGGCAAGTTGATCGACGCACTTGGCGGAATTCGTCACGGCAAATCCACATCCCAAGGGATTTCTAAGGTAAGGAAAGGACGCAACTTTATGCGAGTGAACGTCGATACCTCCATAGGCACGTTCGTAGCGAAGATCCATTTCAAGAAAGGGTGACGGGTCCGTAAAGACTGGTGTGCCGCCGTCGACAAAATGCGCGACCCGCTCGCCAATCACCAGCACCTGTTTGCTATGGTCGGCGACTTTCAGGGATACCGTGCAAGAGGCGGTAGTTAGGCCGCCCGGCGCATGGGCCTTGCCGTTTAGTACTACGTCCGTCGCAAGCTTGAATGGTATGAAGTCGCTTTCGCAGCGGACCGAAGAGTTCATCGGATCATCCCAGAACACATCTCCGGGCACTAGCGCCTTGTCTTTGTCGGCGCGGCTGCACACTCCGTTGGGAACGATGTCATAAGTACGCTTTAGAAGAACGCTCAGGATGTATTCTCCAGCCGGCGTTTGGCCCGGCAGAACGATAGTGACACCCCGCGCCTGGGTCGCTACGGCCATCGTTTCGGCGGCGGCGGGCATTCCTATGCCACCTCGGCGTGTAGCTTTTTCATTTGCGGCAGCCAGGAATATCCCTCGTAGACGCAAGCGCCTCGCCAGACCAGGTCCATTTCTAATTCGTCCGGCCTTATGCTAACCGTGTCCAATCTGGCTTGAAGCTGCTGGGCCCCCGAACCGATGTCCAGCGTAATCCGCGGCGCGTCACCCGGTAGACTAAATTGGAGCTGTCCATCCGGTGTGAACCCGCTCAAACTAACCGTCTCATCACCCTTCATTTCCGGGAATAGCATCCCAGTTGACGCGCCATTGTTCAGGCGCGGCTGATAGCCTGGCAGCTTGAACTGCTTGGCGAGCGCAATGTGGTGCTTGGGTACCAGGCCCAAGCGCTCTTCTGTTGTTACCGTATCGACATCGACGAACGCCGGGTAAGATCCCGCAAACGCACAACGTGGATACCAGGCCGGCTGAAACCAACCGAATCCTTGAGGTAATGGCTGCTGAGGCCAGCGCTCAGGCTCTCCAAGGATGATCCTTTCCGGCGTCAACAGGTCGTCTGGATCCTCCAAGTTCGGCAAGACCAGTCCCTGGACAGTCTCTTTCGTATTTCGAAGCGCGATACCTGTTCCCTTATGGTTACGCGGATAAAAGAACGGAATGTTGGCATCGCTGGTTTCGTCGCGTCCGCCGTAGGCCCGGTCGTATCGAACCTCCATCTCCGTAAACGCTTTAGGGTCGGAAAATACGGGAGACATGTTCTCGCGAAAATGGCACTCACGGTCTCCAAACACGACCACCGATTTTTCCCGCTTCGCAAGCCGGACACTGGCAGTCATTTTCATCGCCGGCACGCCGCCAGGTGCATAAGCCTTGCCGATGACGACAACATCAACCAGGGGCTTGTAAGGGGCCAACTCATGTTCGTACTGGACAGTGGAAGAGTCCGGATCGCCATCGTCGTAATACGCATCGATTTTTCTAAGCTCATGATCGGCCTCACGTCTTTCAGCGACGCTCCCATGCTTCAAACGAAAGCTGCGCTTTACGATCACGGAAAATATGTGATCTCCTTGGTCATTCTTGCCGGCCACGATCTCGAAAACGCCATTCTTGCTTTCCATAGGGCATTTTCTTTCGGTCTTTGCTAGGGATTCAGCATGACCATACCACCCTTGACGGTGTTGGTCGCGGAGCCATCTGATATTACGATCGCGCCCTTGGTTTGATGTTCGGCATCAGCCTCGGAGTGAACGATCCCGCCCTTCACGGTAACCAAAGCGGTGCCATTTATCGAGATATTCACCCCGTTGAGTTGTATTTCACCGCTGCTTTTCATCACCAGTTTGCTTGCACCGACAAGGAGTTGAATTTCAGTAGCCGCGGTTACTTGTATTGACGATGTTTGCGACGTTATGACGATGTCGTTGGCAACCGTGGTAGCCTGATTAGCCTTATAGGTTTCAGTCACGGCGCCTTTGACTGTTTCCGTATTGGTGCCATCGACTGATGTCGTCTGGTTATTCTTGTAGGATTCAGTCACCGCTCCCGTGACCGTTTCCGAGTGCGTGCCATCAACTGTAATAGTGCGATTGTTATGTACGGTCTGCGTATCGTCGTGCTCCACCGTCGCTGACATGTCGTACTGGGCATGGACGGTAATCATCTCATTGCTCTTGGTGTCGTTCATCGAGATTTCGTTGTAGCCGCCACCGCCCTTAGTGCTGTTGGATTTGAGACCGCTAACTACGGCGCCGGCGGGGAGCGGATAGGGCGGCATGCTCTCGGCATGGTAGACGCGACCGACGATGATGGGCTGGTCCGGATCGCCTTCCAGGAAATCGACGATGACTTCTTGACCGATACGGGGAATGCTGACCCCTCCCCAGCCTTTGCCTGCCCAAGGGTGCGAAACGCGAATCCAGCAGGAAGAATTCTCGTTGTTTTGGCCCACCCGGTCCCAGTGGAACTGCACTTTTACGCGCCCGTATTTTTCGGTGTAAATCTCCTCGCCGGCCGGACCGACAACAACGGCCGTCTGACACCCTTGCACGGCCGGTTTCGGAGTTACGCGCGTGGGGCGGAAAGGGACGTCGGCCGGGATGCATTCGAAGGTATTGGTATAGAAGAAGCCTTCGTCGCTGCCACCCGAGCCATACGCTTCGCCTATAGTGCACTGATGATAGACAGCGGTCAGCATCCACTTCTGGTTCATGTCCTTGCGATAGTGATCGGTCACATCCACGGTCGTTCCAGTGGTGAAGTAGCGGCAGTTGGATTTTCCTGAAACCCGTTTCTTAAAAGCGAGAGTTTCCTGAAGCCGGGTTTTGGCGAGTTGAGTGCCGTCGCTCTTTTTGGCATAGATGCCAGGGTAATCATAGATTTCGTATTTGCCCTGCTCCTTAACGGAGGTCATGAGACTAGTACTGGGGGTCTCAAAATTGTAGTCCGTGTGGGCCCAGGCGCTGGGACGGTATTCTTCCTCGACGCGCCAGTCGCTAATGAGATCATCCGGGCGCCCGCCGCCAGCGGCAAAATCGCAGCGGACTTTGGGCTGGCCGGAACAGGGTTTCTGGGCGGCCGGATCATTGGCTAGAACGAGCATATGTTTTCCGGCGGCAACCTCCGATTGGTCCGAATCGGAATCGGAATCCGAACTGTCGTTATGCTGTTCGAAAAAGTAATAGATACCCTCTTCTTCCATCAGCCGGGAAACAAAATTGAAATCGGTCTCCCGGTATTGTACGCAATAATCGCGTTGCCGGAATGGGCCGTACAGCCGAAGTTCAAAGTCGCTGAAGCCGAGGTCTTTGAAAATCGTCTGGATGATGTCGGGAACCGTTTGTTGCTGGAAGATGCGGCAGTCGGAAGTGCGCGTGAGAAACCAAAGCCAGGGAACCATTTCAGCACGATAGTAGGTAAAGCGCCCGTCCGAGCTGCCCTGGGAAAAACGGCTGATAAAGCCATTGAAATCACGATAAGCGTCTTGGGTCTGCACGTGAATCGTGACATTCTGGCCCACAATGCTATCAAACGAAATCGAATCGTCCGTCTCGGAGAACAATTCAAGCTGGAAGCGGAACAATTGAGAAATGGCTTCCTGGCCGGAGAAGCTGCGTAGCAACAGAACATCCGGCCCCAGCGGCGTCTCAATCTGAAGCGCCCGGTTCGTTTGTGTGAATCCGATAGTCGCCATGTTCACCTTCCCAAGCCGTCGCCGGACTTGCCGGAGGTAACCTCATCCGGATCGCTAGAGGTGACTGATTCATAAATCATACCTGAGTTGGCCGCGTTTTGTGCGGTCACTGTGGTACCGATAGTACTCAGACGGCTCAACGGGCGTTTGCATCTGCTGGCCTGATCGACTATCGTGGTAGTCCGGTCGGCCGCCGGGCCCCGCCACATACGAGGTAATCGATATGAACGTAAACCTGAAATCCCTAGTCGGAAAATTGAATCATTCCACTCGAGGCGCGCTCGAAGGAGCTGCCGGCCTGTGCGTCTCCAGAACGCATTACGACGTGGAGGTGGAGCATTATCTGATGAAGCTCCTGGATGCGAATGGCAATGATTTCGACCGCATCCTGCAGCGTTTCAATATCGACCGTTCACGTCTGGCGGCGGATTTGACCCGCAGCTTGGATGCTCTCAAATCGGGCAACGCGCGTACGCCGGCGTTCAGCCCCTCGTTGGCGAAAATGCTGGTGGAAGCCTGGAAAATCGGCTCCATCGACTACGGCCTCGCTGAAATCCGGAGCGGCGTCACAATCCTGGCGCTGGTGGGCGATCCCGAATTAAAACGGATGGCCAACGATATCAGTACCGAATTGCGGAAGATCGACGCCGCGCCGTTACAGCATGAATTGCTCTCCATCGTGGAAGGATCGAAGGAAGATGCCGAGACCCCGGCCGCTTCGAAGGCAGCCGCCGCGCCCGGGCCGGCCCGAACCGGGGGAAAGACCCCCAACCTGGATCAGTACACGATCGACCTGACGGAGAACGCTCGCAGAGGCAAGATCGATCCCGTTCTCGGACGTGACCACGAAATCCGGCAGGTGGTGGACATCCTTATGCGGCGGCGCCAGAACAACCCCATCCTCACCGGCGAGGCGGGCGTGGGAAAGACCGCAGTGGTGGAAGGATTCGCGCTGCGAATCGCGAATGGCGACGTGCCTCCGCCACTCAAGAATGTAGTCCTGCGAACTCTCGATTTGGCGTTGCTCCAGGCCGGCGCGGGCGTCAAGGGTGAATTCGAGAATCGCGTGAAAGGGCTCATCGAAGAGGTCAAGGCCTCGCCTTTGCCGGTCATTCTGTTCATCGACGAAGCGCACACCATGATCGGGGCCGGCGGAACCGAAGGGCAAGGAGATGCAGCCAACCTTCTGAAGCCGGCCTTGGCGCGCGGTGAGTTGCGCACCATCGCCGCAACCACTTGGGCGGAGTACAAAAAGTACTTCGAAAAGGACGCCGCGCTGGCGCGGAGATTCCAGGTGGTGAAGGTGGAAGAACCCGAGGAACATCAGTGCATGGTGATGCTGCGCGGCCTGGTTCCATCGCTCGAAAAACATCACGGCGTGCGCGTCCTTGAGGAAGCGATTCAAGCCGCGGTGCGCCTCTCACATCGATATATGGTGGGGCGCCAGCTTCCCGATAAAGCGGTGAGCGTTCTTGATACTGCCTGCGCCCGCCTGGCCTTGGGCCACAGCTCCACTCCGCCGGCGATAGAAGACGCGCTGCGCCAACTGGACGATCTCATGGTTCAGGAACGCATCCTGGGCCGCGAGACTGCCATCGGCGCCGATCACAGCGAGCGCCTCGCTGAAATCGGGAGACAAAAAACCGAGGTACAGGGCCGGCTGGAAATGTTGCGGGAGCACTTTGATAAGGAACGCGACCTGGTCGGGAAAATCCGGGATCTCAGAACCCGCCTGGAAGGCGATATGGCGATGGCCACGACCGCCGGCGAATCCAAGTCAAGCGTCGCAACCGATGACAGCCGCGTCGCCACCCGCGCCGATATCGATGCGTTGACCGCCAGTTTGTACGAACTCCAGGGGGAGCAGCCGCTGCTGCGGGTCTCCGTGGACGCCCAAACGATCGGCGACGTGATTTCGGCCTGGACCGGCATCCCGGTGGGGAAAATGATCAAGGACGAACTGACCACGGTTCTGGAGTTGGAGCAACACCTGGGACGCCGCGTCCTCGGCCAGGATCACGCTCTCACCGCCATCAGCGAGAGAATCCGAACCTCGCGGGCCAGTCTGGACGATCCCGGCCGTCCGGTAGGGGTGTTCCTGTTGGTCGGGCCCAGCGGCGTCGGAAAGACCGAGACGGCTCTGGCCATATCCGATTTACTTTACGGAGGCGAACGAAACCTCATCACCATCAACATGTCGGAATTTCAGGAGGCCCATACGGTTTCGACGTTAAAGGGCTCGCCTCCCGGCTACGTGGGCTACGGCGAGGGTGGTGTCCTTACCGAAGCGGTGCGAAGGCGGCCCTACGCGGTGGTCCTGCTGGATGAGGTGGAGAAGGCGCATGGCGATGTGCTGGAAATGTTCTACCAGGTCTTCGACAAGGGCACCATGGAGGACGGACAGGGCCGGGAGATCGACTTTAAGAACACCATCATCATCCTGACGACCAACGCCGCAACCGATACGATGATGAAACTCACCAATGATTCCGAAGAAGTACCGGAGCCGGACGTCTTGGTGAAAGCCATCAAACCGGAGCTGAATCGGATTTTCAAACCAGCTCTGCTGGGCCGCTTGGTAATCGTGCCCTACTACCCGGTCTGGGACGAGACGTTGCAGCAGATCATCTCCCTTAAACTGGCAAAGATTCAAAAGCGATTGGCTGAGAATCACAAGGTCGAACTGTCCTGGGACCAGGCCTTGGTGGAAGAAGTGGCGACCCGCTGTACCGAAGTGGAGAGCGGAGCGCGCAATGTCGACAACATTCTGACCAACACTCTGCTTCCAGATTTGTCGCGCCGCCTGCTCGGGGAGATCGCGCAAGGAACCCGGCCGTCGGCCGTCCGCGTCGGGATCAGCGAAAATGGAGAATTTGTCTATTCTTAATTAGCGTTACGGGTCTTAATCACCGTTACGGGGCAGCCGTTTAGGCCAAAAAGTACTGCTTTGCCGGTACTATAGGCGCGCCCACATCGTCTGAAAGCTGGTATGCTGATTTCCGAACGCTAGAAATGGCTACTCAGGCTCCGGTAGGGGACAGGTACGACGTCAAGGAACTCCTGGGAGAAGGAGGGATGGGTGTCGTATACCGCGCCATCGATCTGAAAACGAAGAGTTTCGTCGCGCTGAAGACGATGCGCGATGTTTCCGATCCGGCCGCCGTCGAGCTCTTCAGCAAAGAATGGAGCGTCCTGGCCAGCATCAGCCATCCTAATATCGTCGACATCCGGGACGTTGGCGAAATTGAGGAACGGGGTCAAAAGAAGCCCTTCTTCGTGATGCCCTTGCTTCCGGGCGTCACGCTTTCCAAACTCATCGAAACTTCCAGCCCACGCCTGACAGTGGAGCGCGTGGTTGGCATTATCGATCAGGTTTGCCGCGGTCTCCAGGCAGCCCACGAGCACGGTTTGGTTCATCGCGATATCAAGCCCAGTAACATTTTCGTCATGGAAGACGATACCGCCAAGATTATCGATTTTGGGGTCGTCTACCTTACCGGCTCTAATTCCATCACGGGGCACAAGGGCACATTGCAATATATGGCGCCCGAACAGATCGACATGAAGCCGGCCTCGCCGGTGACCGATCTATTTTCTCTGGGCGTGGTCTGTTATGAAACGCTCACGGGACGCAAACCGTTCGCCCGCAAGACTCCGGCCGACACAGCGGAGGCCATCCGCCGCTACATTCCGCCGCCGATTCTGGAGATCAATCCGGCCGTCTCGCAATTGGTCAGCATGGTCATTCACAAGGCCATGGCCAAGCAGCCTCTACATCGTTTCTCCAGCGCACGGGACTTTGGAGACACGCTCCAGAAAGCGTTTCGTAATCTACCCATCGAAAGATTCGACCGCGCTAAGATTCAACCGCGCATCGACCGCGCCAAGAAAGCCCTGGGCGAAGGCGATCCGGATTTCGCCTCCGAGATCCTCACGGAACTGGAAAGCGAGGGGCACGTCGACCCCGAGATCGGTCTCATGCGCGCCAAAATCGATCAGGCCAGCCGGCAGCGCAAGATGCGCCAACTGCTGGAGGCTGCCCGCACGCGCCTGGAACAAGACGAAATCCCGCTGGCTCTTGAAAAAATCCAGGAGATCCTCGAGATCGACCCGGATAATGCCGACGCTCACGCCTTGCGGAGCACAGTAGAGAAGCAGCGCAATGAGCATCAAATCGAAGGCTGGTTGAGTCTGGCGCGCCGGCATTTAGACCGGCATGACTTCGCCGAAGCGCGGCAGGCGCTGACGGAGGTCCTCAAGATCCGTCCCACCGACGGCACCGCCCTCGAACTGCTGAATGAAAGCGACCGGCGGGAGCAAGACGCGCTCCGCATCCGAACCGAGCGGGAGCAGCTTTACGGCTCGGCCATGAAGGCGTACCAGAATGGCGAAATCAGCACCGCGCTGAGCAAACTGGAGCGCCTTTTGGATCTCGGCCGCCAGACTCCGGATGCCGCGGTTCCCGATCGGGACGCCATTTATCAGGGTTTCTACAATCAGGTGCGTTCCGACAGCGACAGCATCCACAATGCGTACGAGGAAGCGCGGCGTCATCTGACGGAGCAGAACTTCGCCAGAACTCTTTACATCTGCGACGAATTCATCGGCCGCTATCCCAGTGATGCGATATTCCAGGCCCTCAAGCTCGAGGCAGTTGAACGGCAGCGGCAGGAATTGTCGGGTTATATCGCCGAAATCGGCCGTCGCGTGGACGCGGAGCCCGATCTGGAACGCAAGGTCAACGTTTTGAAGGAAGCTTGCGAACGATGCCCTAACGAACAGCAATTTCAGCAATCTTTGAAGCTGACCCGCGAGCGCCGCGATCTGGTGAACTCGATCGTCGCCCGGGCGCGCCACTACGAAGAAAAGAGCCAGTTCACCGAGGCGATCGGCCAGTGGGATATTCTGCGCAACATTTATCCCAAATATCCCGGTATCGAAGTCGAAATCAGCCAGCTCGTCAAAAGGCGCGATGACCAGGTGAAGGATGAAGCCAGGACGCGGCTGATCGAGCAGATCGACCGGTCGCTCGATGCGGGCGACTTCACGCGCGCGCGTGATCTGGCGGTAGCAGGGCTGGCGGAGCATCCTCAGGATCACGAATTAACCGGTTTAGAACGTCTGGCGCGCCAGGGACTCGAGCGCAGCCTGGAGGCGCGGACGTTGTTCTCCGCGGCGCAGGAGCTTTCAGCCGCGCGTCGTTTCGAGGAAGCCGGTGAGAACCTCCGCCGCGCTTTGCAGTTAGATCCCAAGAGCCCTGGAATCCGCGATGCATTGGTGAACGCACTGGCCGAACAGGCCCGGCCTCTGGTGGAAAAAGGGGATTGGCGAACCGCTGAACCGTTGTTGCAACAAGCCTCGGAGCTGGATTCGAGCCACGCCGTAACTCGCGGGCTTCGCACCTTGATCGCCGACAATAAGCGCAAGGAGTTCGTTTCTCAATGCCTGGCCGAGGCACGCGATCTTCAAGCCGCCGGCGACGCCGCGGGTGCGCTGAAGAAGGTGGAATCGGGTCTCGCTCAGTATCCGAACGAGGGCCGGCTCGCGCAGCTCCAAGCAACGCTGCAAGGCTCGCTTCGAGAAGTCCAGCGCCGGAAGGATCGGGCTGGTGATATTGAATCGCTGCGAGGAATGGTGCCGAAAGCGGGACAGGCCACGCCCGTCGAGCGAAACGCGTATCTGGAGCAGTCCAGAGTAATCTCGCAAAAGCATCCGGACGATCCCGAGATCGGGTCACTGGCGGCCGAAGTCCGGCAATCGGTGAAGGCCTCCATGCCGAGGGCCGAGCCCGATGCTTCCATCTTTTCACCGCTTACCGAGATGGAGGCGAGAACGGTGGTCCGTGATCCTTCCGGTTTGGATCCGAAAGGCAACGCCGCCGCTGCTGCGCCCGCCTGGGATTCCGAAGCGACGGCTATCGCGCCGGCGCCTAAATCCGAAGCGACGGCTATTGCGCCTGCGCCCAAATCCGCTCCGCCGCCCCCTGTCCCAAGGCCCCAGCCACACCACCTCGGACTCTCGCGTTTTCAGCTCGCTATTTGCGGGGTCTTTCTGCTCGTGATCGCTGCGGCAATTCTCTTTTCTTCCTTGCGCCGCAAGCCGGTCAAGTCTCCAGCCGCGCCGCCGGTGATAGCGCAGACGGCCGTGCAGATTCACAGCACGCCTCCGGATGCCACCGTGACCGTGAATGGCGAAGCTCGATCCGGAACGATTGCACTCGCGTCCGATCTGACCTACGATGTCGTCATCGCACGTCCCGGTTTCAAGACACTGCATCAAGCAACTATGCGCCCCGCCGCTCAATGGAATTTTGCGCTCGAGCCGGAACCCCTCCGATTGAGTTTTTCAACATCTGAAAAGGAGGGACAGATCTTCATTGACAACAATGAAAAAGGAGCATTGCAGGCGGGACTCCTGCAGAACCTGGAGCTTCCCGCCGACGGAAACGATCACGTTCTCGCGCTGCGCAAAGGGAATCGAGAAATCCTAGCGTTCTCTTTCACCGCCAAGGCCGCCGAGACGCCGCGCGTTACCGGCCTCAAACCAAGGGACGCGATCGTGGTCAGCAGTCTGGGAGCCGAAGCCGTGGTGTACAGCGGCGGTTCCCCCGGGTTGCGCGCCAGCCTATCCGGCCAAGAGCAACAGCCCATTCCGCCGGATGGCCTGAAGCTTACCGCCGTGAGCGCCGCCAATAACGAATTGGCGTTCAGCAATAACGACCTCGCCAAGATTGCGGTGGATGTTGGCAACGCGCCGGCGCTCTACGTGGCGCTCAATGCCGATACCAACATCGGCTACCTGAACGTCCAGTTGAATGTTCCCGCCGCGCAGCTCTATGTTGACGGCGTGGAAATCAAGCAATCGAAAGCCGGGGGTTGGCGGCCTATTGCCCGCAAGCCCGGCAAGTATACGGTGCTCGCGAAGGCCGAGGGATACGAAGACAGCCAGCAGCAAATTGAATTGGTGAAAGACAAGCCGCTGAAACTCGCGCTGGAACTCAAACCCAAGGTCGTGATCACGACCGGCACGTTGATCGTTGAAGGCGGCACGCCGGGCGCCGAGGTACTGGTCGATGGGGTTGCGGTCAAAACACTCGATAACTCCGGCGCAACCAGAGTGGACGTGCCGCTGGGAACACATGCGATTGCATTCCGCAAGGATTCTTTCGAGCCGTCCGCCGAAAGACAGGTCAC